>OIFT01000024.1_pt1 | contig 171990 bp, 134 predicted proteins | sample 1582161 | NCBI WGS metagenome assembly OIFT01 (sample SAMN07501037, study PRJEB24779) | human gut metagenome | isolation source: stool | host: human infant | place: USA: Pittsburgh, PA | reverse complement strand
GACGATACTGCCATATAATAATCTTCACCTTTTCTACAAATACATGGATCAGGATTGAAACCTGATAATATTGGATTTTTAATCATAATAAATTCTCCTCCTATTTATCTTATACTTTCATACTCTATATTAATTATCTGTTAATTTTCTTTTTTATTGTTCTTCAAGTATTTTTACATCCCAATCATGTAATGATATAATATCGTCTTTTTTATAACACTTACCTGTTAATATATCTTTTACATTATCATAAGGACATTTTAATATATTATTTTCTTCACTATAATGAAGCACATAATGTAACTTATTTCCCTTGGAATTTTCTCCACTTCTTATAATTACAGGCCATGAAACTTTTGGTATATCCTTTAATAAATCAGCAGTTTTAAATGCATTTATATATATTTCTTTAATAATTTCTTTATTGGTATAACATCCAATATAATATGCATATCCTTGTCCATATTTATTTTTAGTTATAGCTGAATATTTGCTCCAATACTTATGCTCATAGTTATATAAACTTTCTGCCCCTTCTAAGTTTAGCAACTCAGCCCAGTACTCTACCTTATTTCCATCAATTGTTGCTTTTCCTGGTTCAGTAAATTGATTATAAGTAATTCCAAAACATTCATTTAATATGTGTGGCTGTTTATCATGGTAAACACTTAAGTGTTCATCTGATACAAAAGATTTAAATGAACTTAGTAGTATTCCTCCATTTTCTACAAATGATTTTAATTTATATATAAATTCTTCATCTATACTATAAAGTGCTGGAGTTATTATTACTTTATACTTTTCAATATCTAAATCTTTAGCAAATACAACATCGCATTCTATATTAATTTCGTATAAAGAGTCATACATCCACCTAACTACATCGTTATAACTTAAATCTTTATCTATTGGGAACCACTTAAAAGCTGTTAATGATTCATTATCAATAATAAATGCTACTTTATTTTTCTTTTTTAAACCTATTAAATCTTTACTAAGTTCTTTTAACTCTTTTCCTAATACACATGCCTCTTCATAAGTGGGATTACTTTGTAAGTCATGACTTAATAATCCCTTCCAATACGTTTCATATCCATTATGAATTGAATGCCAATTCCAATACATTATTCCATTAGCACCATTTGCTAAATGACTATAAGCATGTAATCTAAGTTGACCTGGATATGGAGTCCAATATTTAAATGCTTGTGCTTGGCACTCAAGTACAAAATAATTATCATTCTTTAAGCTTCTTATTTCATCTCCACAAAATGCTATTTCTGCACCTGTTAAATTATCCTGTGTTGGGTGATATATATCTGTACCTGCAATAGTAACTGACCTCGATGCTTCATTATGATTTATATCTGGCTGTACACCATAAGAATATCCATCTTGTGCAATATCAGCTCCAAACTTCTTCCATTGAAAATCAAAATTATGTGTTATAAATTGATCTTCTCTTTTATATTCTTTTACAATTTCTGACTGCCATATTAGATATTGAGCTGCTAATCTTCTTTGGAATTTTTCAAATTCACTAGCAAGACCTCCATTTATACAACCTCTCATATCAGGTAAGTCATCCCATCTTTCAATAGAATTGCTCCAATATGATAATCCAAATACTTTATTAAATTTTTCTGTTGTTTTAAATTTTTCTATTAAGTAATCTTTAAATAACTTTTGTACATATTCATTTGCTATACCATAATGCTTAGTTTCATTATCTATTTGAAATCCTATAACACATCTTCTATGTGCTGTATGCTGTATTAACTTTCTAATTATACGTTCTGAATAAAATCTAAAGGTATTGTTTACAATATTCATTAACTGTCTATGACCATACTTAGCTTTACCTTCTTTAGTTGTAACCATAATATCACTATCTTCATTAACAAGCCATGAAGGAATTGCATAAGTGGGTGTACCTATAATTGCTTTCATCCCTTCTTTTTCTAATATCTCTAAAACTCTATCTATATATGTAAAATCATATTTTCCATTACTAGGCTCTAAAGTACTCCATGTAGATTCTGCAATTCGTACTATATTCATTCCTGCATCTTTCATCATTTTTATATCTTCTTTTAATCTATCATAAGGCATATACTCCAAGTAATATGCACTTCCAAATAAAATATCTAAACCCATAATCATTACCCCACTCTTTTATTTTTATAAAAGATGCCAGAAAATTTATCTAGCATCTTTTAATAATATTCTTTATTAAATACTATCTTTATACTTACCAGCTTCTAAATCAGATACTACTTTGTCATACTTTTTATCTAAGTCATAGAAGAAAATACATATTACTCCAATAAACATTGTTATTGCAGGTATCCATGCAAATGATACACCTATGGCACTTATTGCAGCTGATGATTGTTCCGCTAAGGTTGCATTAAATTTACCAAATGAAAGAATCCATCCTAATGCTGCAGTACCAATACCAGATCCAACTTTCATACAGAAAGAAGATGCTGCATTACCCATTCCTGAGCTACCATATCCATTTTGCCATTGTCCATAAGTAATAGCATCTTGTAACATTCCAAACATTACAGCTGCTGAACATCCAAATCCAATACCTTTTATAATAGAAGCAGTAATTTGAACTGTTAAGCTAACACCTGCAACTCCAGTTAAAAAGAATCCCGCTGTTGAAACTATTGTCCCAATTAACATAGTATTTCTTTTTCCTATTTTTTTCATAACAAATGGTGTAATAAACATAGTGACAATCTGCGCAATAGATAAAGAGTTTGATAATGGTGCATAATAATCAATATCTCCCATTACGTATTGTGCATAATATGCAGCAGAACCAAAGAAACAAGACATCATAAAGTACATAGCAAACATTACTATAACTATTAATAACCAATATTTATTTGTTATAAGTCCTTTTATTGATTTTATAAAAGAAACTTTTTCTTTTTTATTTTCACCTTCTACATGATTTTCTACAACACGCTCTTTACAAGTAGCAAACATAAATAAGTTTAATATAACAGTTGCAATTCCTATTATTATAAAAGTTTTAGTCCAACCAGCACGATTGTATTGATTTCCATCACCTAAAGCAACAACCATTTTTAATACAAATGTATTTACTGTCATTGTTCCTGCAGTTGCTAATAACATACGAAAATTTCCTAATAAACCACGTTCATATTGATTAGTTGTCATAAGACCATTCATAGCAGCATATGGTACATTAATACCAGTAAAAAATACCGTTGATACTAAGTTATAAGTTAGGAACATGTAGATAAACATATACTTTCCACTTAAACTTTCTGGTACTGAAAACATAAGCACTGATGATATTGCAAAGGGAACACATAATCGTAATATCCATGGTCTTGCTTTACCATATTTAGACTTAGTATTATCAACAATTCTACCCATTATAAGATCTGAAATACCATCAAATATTTTTGATATAGCAATTATTGATGCTGCCATTGCTGCATCTGCATTGATAACGTTTGTATAGTAAAGTAATAAAAATGCACTAATTGAAGAATATATTAAATTTCCTGAATAATCACCAATCCCATATCCTAAACGTTCTTTAAAAGAAAGTTTTGCATTAGGATTCATCTTATCATCAATATTACTCTTTAAATTTACTTCCATAATATAACCTCTCACTTTCATCTCTTAATTGTTTTTAGAATTACTAATTATCTTTCAATAGGAAACCATCCTTGAGCTACACATTTTCCTAAATCCCAACTATCCCAGCCAATCCATCCTGGTTCATTAACTGTATCCAATAATAGTTTATAATTCCAATAAAAATATCCATCCCCCTTTTTCCATGCATTAAGTTGAGCCTCTGCTATTGATGAATATAATTTCTTTTTTTCCTCTGCTGATAATACTTCTTCCATTGCCTCTATTCCATTTAAAGGAGATTGTCCACCTTTTGTATCTACTCCAGTTCCATAAGAATTAAATAAGCTCCATTCTCCACAAATAACTGGGAAATACTCTTTCATTTCTTCAATATCCTTTTCATAATTTTCTTTGATGTAGTTTACATATCCTTCGATACTTTTTTCACATCCAAAGGCTTCTGCTACCATTAAATATTGATGAGTATCTAAAACTACATTTTTAAACTCCTCTTCTCTCATAAAATCTTTCCATGATTTTAATTCAAATGCATCATGGAAAACAACAGCTTTATCTTCTGGCATATGTTTACGTATTATTCTATATGCATCAATATAGAATTCACGTAAAAATCCTAAAGAAATAGGTTTACTTCCTTCTGCTAATTCTGGTTCTACAGGCTTATATCTATTTTGTACATTAAATGTATCCCACATTTTTTCTGTAACAGGTTCATTTAATATTTGAATTCCCCAAAGCCCCTTTCTTTTACCATATCTTTGCGCTAATCTTTCTAATACACTTAAAGCAAATTTAATACTTTCTGGCTGTTGTGCCCATTTACAAACTCCTGAAATTCCACCATTATCAAATCCATTTTGACTTCCTGGCACAGTATGAAGATCAATTAAAATACTTAAATCATACTTTTCGGCCCAACTAAATGCCTTATCTAACTCTTCTACACACCCTATAAAAGGTTCGCAATCACCAAAAATGAAATATGGTACAGGTATACGTACTGAATTTAATCCCATAGACTTTATCGTTGCAAAATCTCTTTCCGTTATATATTCACTACGATGAATTTTAATACGAGATTCATAAACATCTCTTGGCAATCTTCTTGGAAGATAGTATTCATCTTCTGCATCTGTTCCAAAGAATAATGTTGGACTCATCCACTTTTCTAGTACTAACCAATTTCCTAAATTTACACCCTTTACATACATAATTATTACCTCATCTTTCATTACTTAAAATATGACTATTTTATATTTTCAGGAATCTACAAATATATATACTTTTGCTTAATATTTCTTATAGCCGTTGTAAATTCTTTATCTACACCCATTGTATACAATTACATCCATTTAATTAAGTATCTTTATTATCTAATTTATATGTCAATATTATCTTTTTTTAAATTGATTTATAAATAAATTTATTTTATAATTCTGTAAAGGGAGTGAGAATTTTGAATAAAGAGAATTTTATGCATGAAATAATACAACCAACTGAAAATTTAGATGCAGTTTTAAAACTGTTCAATGATCCTGGAAGTTATACAGCTAGTCATTGGCATAATTCAATAGAAATCTTATATATAACATCTGGTAGTTTACAGGTTGATATTGGAAAATACTCTTATAATTTAGAGGAAGATGATTGTATATTAATTAATTCAGGAAGAGTTCATTCAACTCATTGTATTAATGGAAATACATCTATTTTGCTACAAATACCACCTGAATTATTAAAACGTTATATACCAAATTATAAAAACTATTATTTTGATTTAAATATTAATTCAAGTAATAATGAAGCAAAAAAGAATTTAAATATAATAAAAAATATTTTAAAAAGTATGAGAGATTTAGAAAATAATCCTTGTGAGGTTTCTCATTTACGCTTTGCAAGTCTTTTGTTTGAATTTCTTTATCAGTTATATACAAACTTCAGTATTTCAATAACTAATAATAAATTACAACATTCTCATTTATCTTTTTCTAATCTAGAACCTGTATTAGAGTTTACTAAAGAAAATTATTATAGACATATTTCTATTAAGGAAATTTCAGAGATAGCTCATCTTCAACCAGAATATTTTTGTAGAAAATTTAAACAATATATGGGACAAACCTATTTAGATTATTTAAATGAACTAAGGCTTTCTCATATTTATATGGACTTACTTAATAGTAATGAATTAATATCTAATATTATGGAAAGACATGGCTTTAGCAACTATAAGTTATTTTATAAAACCTTTAAGAAAAAATTTAATTGCACTCCTAAAGAAGTACGTAAAATTAATAAATCTGTCTAAATTTAAACTATACTTTTTTATTCTATATTTTTTTATACTCTTTAACTAAGAAAACCTTATCTAATATACTAATTCAAACTATCCATTTGTAAATTTATTATTTTTTATAATAAAACTATAAATCAAATAAGTCGCTACAAATTTAAACTTTGTAACGACTTATTAATTAATATCTTTTTCTTCTTCTACGTCCTCTAAATATAGGTTTATACCTTTCCCCTCTAGCTTCATGTAACATTTCCTTACAAACTCTACATCTATCACTTGGATAATCCCAAGATAACTTCTTGCCACAAATACTACAAACTCTTTCATGATCAAGTAAATTAGTTAAAAGAAGTTCATTTATTTTATTAGCTGTCTCTTCCTTCTCATCTGCTATATATCTATTATTTATCATCATATTAAAATTCTTTGCAAAAGAATAATTTAACTCTAATGATTTATAATAACTTTCAAGTTCATCAAGCTCCTTCTTTGAACTTACACTTTTCTTAAGAACAGGCTTCTTTAAATTTACTGCACCAGCACTATACATCTTGCAATACTCTTCCCAAAGTGCTTCTACAGCTTTATTATTTTCCTCAAAAGGAATTGTAGCCATTTTTAACATTTCTTCTTTAGATACATTTATATTAAGTTTCTTTAACCTATTTAAAAGATAAATTATTCTTGTAACATCTGTTTTTTCATAATAACCTTTAACAGACATTACACTCCATGTTTTTAACGCATCTATAATATCTATATTTATGTCAAGTAGTGAATCTGGTACTCCTATAAAACACTTTTCTATTTTCTTTGTCTTAGCAGTTAATGCATTTTTTATTAAATTGCTATCATTCATAGCTATAACATATCCTTTATTATAAATACCCTTACGCCCAGCTCTTCCTGCTATTTGCTTTATTTCAGAGATATTTAATTTTCTTAAAGATATTCCATCATATTTTCTTGTTTCCAAAAATACAATACGTTTTATAGGAAGATTCACTCCCATTCCAATAGCATCTGTACACACTATTACTTCTGTTTCACCATCTAAAAATCTTTCAAACTGCTTCTTTCTTGTTGAATATGGAAGTGAGCCATAAATTATACTTGTTTTTATATTATTGTTAAGAAGTTGTGCAGAAACTGCAAGGGCCTTCCTTTTACCAAAAACAACTAAAGCATCTCCTGACTTAACATCCTTATTTAAATCAAACTTTTCATTTTCAAATATAAGTTCTGTATCTCTTTTATGTTCAATAATTTCATATGTATCATTACAATCTTTTATTAGCTTAATTATTACATCTTTTGCTTCTGGAGCCATACATATATGGATTTCTGGTGACATTACACCTATTATAGCTCTTGTCCATGCCCATCCCCTTTGTTTATCAGAAATCATTTGAGCTTCATCTATAACACATACATCATAAGGAGTTCCTAGCTGTAACTTTTCAATAGTTGAGGAAACATGACATGCGTATGTAATAATATCCTCTTCTTCTCCTGTTAATAATGAACAAGGTATATTTTGAGAATTAAGTTTATCTTGAATTTCAAGTGCTAATAATCTTAACGGAGCTAAATAAACACCAGAATCTGCTTCCATAAGTCTTTCAATACTTGAATATGTCTTTCCTGTATTAGTTTCACCAACATGAAGATAGAAATGTCTTTTCATATCTCTTGTTTCTTTATATTCATATATTGGATTATCTAAAATTATTTCTTGAATTTCGTCTTTTGCCTTATTTTTAATATATATATTTTCCGATGTCCAAACTAAACCTTTTATGCATATCCATGAAATACATTCTTTAAAATCTAGAATATCATCAATAGATGGTGCTTTTTCATTTTCTTTTAAGTATTCCTTATAAAGAATATTTTCAACTACAGCAATTCTTTTTATTATTTCATTTATTTTATCTTCTTTAGATATAAGGTTTCTTCTAAAGCCTGGTAAATTAACACTTTTATAATATCCAAAGACCATATTTCTAGCATCTTCTAAAAATAAATTCATATGTTCCTGTGTCTTATAAATATTCACATTAATAAGATTATCTAACCTTTTATCTATTGAGTTAACAACCTTAACCTTAAGTCTATTTATTCCCTTTGTAGATGAACTTGCTTCTTCACAGCTTTTAACCATAACTTGTATTAATTTTTCTTCGTCACTACTTTGGTCTGCTTCTACAACTTCTGTATAGCAATCATTAACTATTCCTAATTCTGCACAACCTTTATCATAAATATCTAATAAAAGTTTTTCTTCTAATAAAGCTACTTTTGTAGCTACTGAACTACCCCATCTACTTTTAAAGCCATTTCCTACTTCAACCTTTATTTTTTCTTCTAAACTTCTTTTTTTATCATCACTTAATTCATCTAAATTTAAATCACAATATATTTTACCATCTCTAGTTCTCTTATACCATCTAACGCTGTTCCATAGAAATTCTTCATTATATCTACTTTTAAACCTTTTATATAATTCACCCTTTTTCTGATCCATTATCTTTTCTACTTTTTCATATAGAACAGTGGCAATATCCTTTGGTTCATACTTAAATGCAATCTTATCATTACTATTGTTTTCAAACTCCTCTAACTCTTCAATATATGAACCTTCCCATGATAATTCATATATAAAATCCTTCACATAAGTATAATCATAAATATTAAATGGTCCATTATCCTTTAATTCAACTTTAGAATTTATATCATACTTATTGTAATTTGAATCATCTATTTTAACCTTATTAACTTCTTTTATGTATTTTACAATTTCTTTAATTGTTTCATTAATAAATTCATTATCTATATATTTAGCTATTTCATTTTTTGTTTCTTTTCTTAAGCTACACTTAATTGAACCCATCTCATCACTTCTTTCTAGAAATATTTAATTTAAAGTAGTTTTTTATATTTCAACTTTTTTCTTGTCTTATTATAGCATATTAAGCTTTCTTACATTACTAATAATAGTAGATAAAACTATATTTACATATTATAATTATAATAAAATAACTATAGGATGTGATTTTTATGATGATGATGTGTCCCGCTTCTAATTTGCATAGAATTATAGTGCATTATATATTTAATGAATTATTAGATCAAATTGAATCTGCAAATAATGTTGGTTCTGAGGCAACTAGAATTGATGTTAACTATATTCTTAAAGATTCTAATAAAAAATATAAATACTTGGAACCTGATATTTTTGCTGGTGGAGATTTATTATGGAAAGGTGAAATATTAGTTTCTGCTCCAGAATTAGTTATTGAAGTTTTAAGCTTTACTACAGCTAAATACGATAGAACTGAAAAAATGGATTTATATAAAGCTATAGGAGTAAAAGAGTATATTCTTGTTTCTCAAGACGGAAGTATAGAATTATATAACCTTGAAAGTAATGATTATAAAGACTATATTAAAATTGATAACATCTTCAAAAGTCATTACTTAAATATAACATTAGATTTTGATAAAATATTTACTTTAGTTAAAAATAAATTTAATTAAAAAATTTGCAGTATAGGCCGGGAGAGTAGATAGATTTGTGTAATAACAAACAAACCTATCTACTCTCCCCTTTTTTAATAAAAAGTTGCTTTACAACCCACTCCTAAAACATGGAATATCGTCAATCTCTTTAAAATCATCATTAATAATAACAATCTCATTTCCATCAGTAACAATTCCATATTTAATAGTATCATAATTACTCATATATTCTTTAAGATGAAGTAGCTCTCTTTCAGTACCTATCCCTAATCTATTAGTTTTAATAAATATAAATGGTATCTTGTTTTTATTTTCATAAAAATATATAACAACATTTATTGTTTCAGCCTTAGTTTCAATATTAACCTTAACTTCAACATCTATTAACTCCTTAGGATAGCCATATCTATTTATAAGTTCATTAATAATCCATTGTCTTGTGACCTCTTCATTTCTATAAATATCATCAATTTTATAAGTAAATAAATACTCATCAATATTAATCCTATGTAACTTTCTAAAATTACTTTTTGAATTAATTCTTAGGTATTTACAACTTATATCTTTAATAAACTTAGATGGATTTCCATAACTAGTTAGAAATAATTGCTCTGTAGCTCTAGTCATTCCTACATACAATAATTTTCTATCCATAGATTCAACAAAATCACTATCTTCAAATTCATTTGCAAATGATTTCAAAGGCATATATTTATCATTAAGTCCTACTATCATAACCACTTTAAATTCTAATCCTTTTACTAAATGCATAGTAAGTAGTTTAATACAATTATCACTAAAATCTAACTCATCATCATTTTCAATTTCTTTATAAGGAATGTTATTTTTCTCTAAATAATTTTTTATTTCTTTTAACTGATTTTTGAATCTACTTATAATTGCAATATCCTTATAACTATACCTGTCCTTTAATTCATCTTTTATTATTCCAGTAACATATTCAGCTTCTAATATCTTATTCTTAAATCCTTTATATACTGGATAAACTCCCTGCTTATCAATTAATGATGGTTTTACAAAGTTATCTTCCTCAATAATATTTTTATCATCTGCAATTAAGCTATATGCTGCATATGCTATTTGAATTGTTGTTCTATAGCTTTTAGATAATGCAATGGATTTACCTTTCATGTCAAATCCTATACTTGTAAAACTTCTTCCCTTTACTAACCAAGCTTCTGGATAAATACTTTGTGCTGTATCTGAAACAAATAGTATACTAGAATAATTTTTATTCATATATAATGTTTTAATAAACTCTAATTGTACTCTTGTTAAATCCTGTGTTTCATCAACTATAATATGAGTATATTTCTCTTCTACTTGACTTTTAGCCTGCTTTAATGCTATTAATGCAACATCCTGATAATCTACTAATTTGTCTCTTTTAAGATTTTCATTATACTGAAGCATAACTTCAAAAATAGCCTGTCTTATCTGAGAATTCTTTCTTAACTTATGTGGTGATTCTATATTATTATTAGATATTCTCCCTATTCTATCTATAATTTGATATTCTTCAATTTCTGTATAATTACAGGATTTCATCCATCTAATTTCCTCTTCAATAAATATTAAGTTTTTTTCCTCTAATACATTTACATTTTTATAATTTTCTCTTACTTTAATAATTGCATCTATTAAAGCCTTAGTAACTTGCTTATTATTAGCAATTTTTAAATTCTCATTTTCTATATTTAAAGTAAAATATTCAAACATTATATTGTTAATAGTTTCTATATGTAGCTTGTCCTTATCTCCACTTTCATATATCCCTAATGATAATTGTTCCGCTTCTTTATTTTTTTCTATTTCTTCGTATATATATTTAACATAATTAATTAGTGATTTATTATATGTAATAACAAGTACTTTATCATCTTTTTCATAGCAGTAATCTTTTAATAGGAATGGTATTTTATGCACTGCCACTGTAGTTTTTCCTGAGCCTGCAACCCCTTTAACTAATGAATGACCATTTGGTTTGTTTTCAATTATTCTTCTTTGTTCAACATTCAACCTCATTATCTTTTCTCTTTTCCCCTTTTATTTTATCTATAGTGTAATTATACCATATTTTGTATGTTATTTTTATTTTATAATTCTAAAAGACTATATTTAAAATCCACGCAAATAGAAACATTGTTTTTTAATTTTTATTTATAGTAAATTGTATATTAACTATAAAGCGTAATTATAAATTCTATAGAATCTATATTAACTGAGATCTTCAACTTAGATCTATAATATATAAAACATAAAAGAAATAAAATACTTAAATATAAATAAAATATAATATTGAGTTATATGATAATTAATTAGAACTTTTTAAGTGTCTAAACAATCTAATAATTAAATTAAAGGATGTGATTTTATGAAAAGAATATTAAGGTGTGGATTATTAGTTACATTATTTACTTTGCAATTAATAGGTTGTAGTAACATATCTTCAAATAAATCAAAAAATAAGATTATGAAAACAGCTTATAATTGGCTAGATAATACAAGTAAATCAGATATACTCAATTGGGAAACAGCTACTGTAGAAGAAGTTAATTTTGAAGAAGAACATGTAGTTGCTACAAAAACAGCTAGCGCAGACATTAGAAATATCGAAGCCTATAAAGTAACTTTTACTACTCATAAAGATGAATTATTAGGCCCAATAGTTATCTATTTAGATAAAAATAATCTTAATGTATTAGGCTTAGATTTTAGAGAGTAGCTTTATATTATTTTCTCCTTAATTATATCTATGCCTTTATATGATATTATAATCTATTTTTATTCATTCTTCACAATTTAAACTATAAAAATAGTAGATAAACATGATTTATACATACATATCTATCTACTGTTTTACTTTTGTTAAGCCCCAGTTAACAATATATGGATGTTCCCCGGAGGCCAATACATTTTTTTACATATACTCTATATTCTATTCAACAAAAGTAACTACTTCATCTAAACTCTTACGTGGTGGTGAATTTGGAGTGTCATCTTCTGCAATTCCAAGCGAAATCATTGCCATTAATTTATATTCATCCTTTTCAAAATTAATAAGCTCTTCAATCTCAATCTTAGAATGAGTAGGTCCTGTCATATAACAAGTTCCATACCCCAACTCTGTTGCTGCTAATAAGAAATTTTCTATAGCCGCCCCGATTCCTTGAGCTGCTGAATTTGGAAATCTTAACTCATTTAATACTTCTTCACTTGCATTATTATCTTTAAGAATAGTTTCCTCTACCATGTAATATTCCTTTGAATATACTACAACTAATACAGGTGCATTTTTAAAACATGTATAATAAGGTAATAAATTCATCATTAACTTTCTTTGCTTTTCTACTTTAGCCATTTCTGCTAAGTTAGTATGATTTTTTTCTACTATATCAGCAATTTTATTTATTAACTCCTTATTTTGAATTACAACAAAATGCCATGTTTGCTGATTCTTTGGAGATGGTGCATGTATTGCAGCATCAAGCATTTTTATAATATCTTCTCTTGGTACTTCACTATCTTTAAACTTTCTGACACTCTTTCTATTATAAATAAAATCTAAACTTTTCATCTGTTACTCACCTTTTAATCTTTCTTATATAATGCCATTTTTATTTTATTACTTTAACTCCCCTATAATTTTCTTTCCTTTCTAATGTTATATTCACAAATTTGCTTCATTTCTTCTTAAAGTTTTTAAATGTAAAATATGTGTTAATTTAATTATATACTAATTTAATGTATCTTTCTTGCTATTTGAGAGAAAACAATAATTAATAATACTTTTATTTCACATAATATATTTTTATAATTGGAGTTTACTATGGAAAATATTGTTAATTATGCAGAAAAAGAGCTATCCACCTTAAATGAAAAAGAGTTTAATGCTATAGATTCTTTGATACTATCTCAAATTAGCAATATACTACTTAATAATCTGGTAGGCTGTATAAATTCAAATAGGAAACCAGTAAAATTTAAAGATTTATTAAAAGCAGAGTCATTTCCTAGAATGTTTGATAAAGTTCCTTATGAAGAATCTACTAAACAATTACTTTTCGCTCTTGCTTCAAGTCCTAGATTTAGAGACATACGGATTAATTATCATATTTCAAAAACTGATCCTATCTCTGAAAAACAGTTTTCTGCAACAACCTTTATTTTAAATAATACATATGCTTATATAGCATTTCGTGGAACAGATTACAGTGTTGTAGGGTGGAAAGAAGATTTTAATATGGCATTTACTAAAGCCATTCCTTCTCAAATAGAGGGTGTTGAATATTTAAATAATATTGCAAAGTTAATTCCTCATAGCCTTTATGTTGGCGGTCATTCTAAAGGTGGGAATATTGCTGTTTATGCCTCTATGAATTGTAATTATAGAATTGCTCCTCGTATAAAAAAAATATTTAGCCATGATGGACCTGGCTTTAGAGAAGAAATAATAAAAAGTGATGCTTTTGCCAAAATAAAAGATAAGATACATAAAACACTACCTCATTCCTCTTTTATAGGAATGCTTCTTGAAAATCACGAAGATTATCATGTAGTCAAAAGTAATAAGTTTGGTGGTATAAGACAACACAATCCCTTTTCCTGGGAAATAACTAATTCTGATTTTAATTATTTAGAAAAGCTTTCTCCAGGCTCTAGATATACTAATGCTACTTTACATAGATGGTTAAGTGAAGTATGTGATAAAAAACGCAAGTTATTTATAGAAACTATATTTGATATCTTTGATTCCACTAATTCTGAAACTTTTATTGAAATAACTCAAAACTGGCAAAAAAATATTCCTATTATTTTTGATTCAATAAAAAATATAGATTCAGAAGTAAAATCTATGATTATTCAGTTAATTAAGGAACTTTCAATACTTTATATTAAAAATCTTACTCATACAGATAAAGAAAATATATCTTACTTTAATAAAAACTTTATATCAAATTTATCAAAAAAAGAGAGCTAATAAAATATTATATTAACTCTCTTTTTCCTCTATATATTATAAGTTATTATTTTTAACTCTTTCTACTAAGTCTTTAACTTTTAACTCTATACTTCTTGCTATCTTAATAAACTCATTATCATCTTTTCCTGTTGGGTCTTCCAATCCCCAATCTTCTACATGTTTTGCTGGTAAATATGGACATACAACATTACATCCCATTTTTATAACAATATCAACCTTTGGTATATCACTCAACAGTTTTGACCTTTGAGTTTCATTCATATCAATATCATATAGATTCTTAATTATCCTTACTGCATCTTGATTAATTTGTGGCTTTGTTTCTGTTCCAGCTGAGTAGCTTTCAAAAACATCTATACCGTATTTTTTTCCTAATGCTTCTGCCATTTGTGATCTACAAGAGTTATGTACACATATAAATGCTACCTTTGGTTTATTCATAATCAATCTCTCCCTATAAATATATACTATTAAACACCTTAAATATAGATTATTATCTATATTTAGTCAACATTTTATACTTATAATATAATTATTTTCAAAAAAATTACCATTGGTTTATATTTTTTATAACATGCTCCTTAAATTCTTCTGCAATTTTTGATATATAAGTTTCCTTGTTCCATCCCATATAAATTTTCTTATATCCAATGTCATCTTTTATTCTTATTTTAGAAATTTTATTTGTATTAATCATAGGTGTATTTACAACTACTGAAATACCAGCCCCTGCAGAAACTAAGCTTGCAAGCATACTGGCTTCAGTTGGCTCTACTGATATTTTAGGTGTATAACCTATAAGTTCAGCATAAGATATTTTCTTTTCATTATCTCTTGTATTATAAACTATAAAATTTTCTTCTTTTAATTCTTTTAAATATACCTCTTCTTTATTAGATAAATAATGATTTTTAGGAACTATTAATACATATTCTTCTTTTTTTACTAATGAAACTTCTATTTCAGGATAATCATTAATCCTTTTAATATCATCAAAAAAACCTAAATCTATTTTTCCATACTTTAAATCCTTTAATATTTCATCTGTACTTTCATTATTAAAGTTAAATTTTGTTTGCATATGACTATTTAAAAAATTACTTATTAAAAATGGAATAATTGTTGATCCTATACAATATGTAGATGCTATAGAAATAACTCTATCATTATTATTCTTCATATCTTGTATTTTTTCTCTACCTCTTTCAATATCATTAAGTGCTGATTCAGCATACTTTAAAAATACATCTCCATATTTAGTTATTTTTATGTTACGCCCTTCCCTTTCAAAAAGTGGAACATTTAACTCCTCTTCTAATTTTGAAATTGCTTTGCTTAATGCTGGCTGACTTACTAATAAAATATTGGATGCTGTAGTAAAGTTTTTGGTTTCTGCTATAACTTTAAAATATTCTAATTGTTGTAAATTCATATTTTAATCTCCTATTAATAAATTCTATAAATAAAATCATAAATCAAACCTATAACTTTTAGTTATATATTCATGAATATTTTGAATTAGACATTATTATTTTAACAATGATATAATCACATCATTAATTAATATATAACTATTAATTAATAAATAAATTATAAATTTTATATATATAAATGTCAAAAATAATTGAAAGCGAGGCTATTAATGAGTACTATCTTTAATAAACCAATAACAGAAGTCATAACTTTAAGACATTCAGTTAGAAATTATTCAAATGTACCTTTATCTAAAAATACCATTGAAAAAATTGAAAAATATATTGATAATGTTGAAAACCCATTCAATAAAAATATAAGAATTAATTTAATAGAGAAAAGTCAATCTAATAATGAATCAAAACTTGGAACTTATGGTGTTATAAAAGGTGCAAACTACTTTTTAACAGCTGCCTGTGAAAATGATGATTTAAGTTTAATAGCTTTAGGATATACTTTAGAAAAAGTTATTTTATATTGTACCTCTTTAGGCTTAGGTACTGTATGGTTAGGTGGTACATTTAATAAAAGTGGCTTTGCTAAAGCTATAAATCTTGATGAAAAAGAAATATTACCCATAGTTGCTCCTGTAGGATATGAAGGAGGTAAAAAATCACTTATAGCTACTTTATTTGGTAGTAATACTTATAAACGTAAAAATTACTCTGAAATATTCTTTAATGAAAATTTCAATACTCCCCTTGATAATAGTCATTTTTATAAATATAATCAATCACTTGAAATGCTGAGACTTGCCCCATCTGCACTTAATAAACAGCCTTGGAGAGTGTTAAAAGATAATAATAACTTACACTTTTATTTAGTTAGTACTAAAGGATTAACTAAAATTGATTTAGGAATTGCACTTTGTCATTTCCATTTAACATCTATTGAAAATGGGTTAAGTGGTAATTTTACTTCAATAGATCCTTTAAAAAATATAAAAAATTCAGATTTTACTTACATTATATCTTGGATGGATAAATAAACTTAAAATAATTCATATTAAAAAATAAGGAGTGTATATAAATGTTTAAAGTAAATAGAGAAAAATGTATTGCGTGTACACAATGTATTAAAGATTGTCCTACTCGTGTTATTTCACTAAAGGATGGAAAAGCTGATATTAATAATGAAGGTTGCATTAAGTGTGCTCATTGTGTCGCAGTCTGTCCTGTAGATGCTGTTTCAAGCGATGATTATAATATGAATGAAGTAAAACCTTATAATAAGGAATCTTTTTCAATAGAAGCTGAAAATCTTTTAAACTTCATTAAATTTAGAAGAAGTGTTAGACGTTTTAAAAATAAACCTGTAGAAAAAGAAAAACTTGAACAAATTATTGAAGCTGGTAGATTTACTCAAACTTCAACTAACAGCCAAGATGTTTCTTATACAGTAGTTACTGATAAATTAGATGAATTAAAAGAATTAGCTTATTCTAGCTTAAAGAAAAAAGGTGAATATATATTAGCAAACTTAACTCCTGAAACAGAACATCTAAAAAGATATGCTAATATGTGGCTACATAGTTATTCTGAGTTTAAAAAAGATCCTATAAAAAATGATAGATTATTCTTTAATGCTCCAGCAGTAATTTTTGTTACTTCTCCTTCTCAAATTAATGGTGGATTGGCTTCCTCTAATATGGAACTTATGACAGATGCTTTAGGTCTTGGTACTTTCTTTAGTGGCTTCTTATTAGTTGCTTCACAAGATAATAAAGAAATTTTAGATTTACTTGAAATAAAAGATGGTAAACAAATAATTTCTTGTTTAGTAATTGGATATCCTGATGTTAAATATCATAGAACTGTTCCAAGAAAAAAAGCTAATATAAACTGGAAATAATATATATAACTTAGGGATAAGTTAAGTTTATGAAAAATGATTCATATCAACTTAATCTAGCTTTTTTACATCCCCTAGAAATATATCAAAAAACTACGGCATTATTTTTTGCCGTAGTTTTTATTTTTAAATTACTATTTAATTCTTTGCAAATTGGCTATTATATAATTCCTCATAGAAACCACCTTTAGCCATAAGCTCTTCATGATTTCCTTGCTCAATTATATTTCCATCTTTAATAACTAATATTAAATCAGCACTCTTTATAGTAGATAATCTATGAGCTATAACAAAGCTTGTTCTTCCCTTCATTACATTTTGCATAGCCTGTTGAAGCATAAGCTCTACTCTAGTATCAACTGAACTTGTTGCCTCATCTAATATAAGAATCTTAGGATCAGAAATTATTGCTCTTGCTATAGTCAATAATTGCTTTTCACCTTGAGATATATTAGATGCCTCTTCATTTAAGAACATATTATATCCATCAGGAAGTGTTTTTATAAAGTGATGAACATTTGCTATCTTAGCTGCACTTATAACCTCATCCTTTGTAGCATCAAATCTACCATATTTTATATTATCTTCTATAGTACCATTAAATAACCATGTATCTTGAAGAACCATACCAAACATACTACGTAAATCTTCACGCTTCATATCTCTAGTATCTACTCCATCAATTTTAATTGCTCCACCTTTAAGCTCATAAAATCTCATAAGCAAATTGATTAATGTAGTTTTACCAGCACCTGTAGGACCTACTATTGCTACCATTTGTCCTGATTTAACTTCTACATTTAAATCTTCAATTAAAATCTTATCATCGCTATACCCAAATCTTACATGCTCAAATGAAACATTCCCTTTTGGTTCATCTAACTTTATAGAATTTTCCTTATCTTCAAGTTGTTCTTCTTCATTTAAAAATTCAACTACCCTATCAACAGCTGCAAAAGCTGATTGAATTGCTGATGATAATTGAGTCACTTGAGATAATGGTTGATTTATTTGCCATACATATCTTATAAATGCTTGAAGATTACCAACTGTAATTCCTCCTGCAATTGATATAATAGCTCCAAATATACCTATTGCAGCTATTCCTAAGTAACAGACTAATGAAACTAAAGGTCCCATAGTACTTGATATAAACTGAGCCTTAAAACCTGCCACTTGAAGTTCACTATTTATAGCAGTAAACTCTTCTATTGCATCCTCTTCCTTACCATATAGCTTTATTTCATTAAACCCTGTATACATTTCTTGAACTGTACCATTTAATTTACCTAAAGCATCTTGTTGAGTTTTAAAATATCCTTGTGACTTACCTACTACAACCCTTGAAACTATGTAGCTAAGTGGAATTATAAGTGTTCCTATTAATGCCAATTTAAAATTTATAGAGTACATCATAATAAGAGCTAAAGTTACTGATAATACTGAATTTACAACTTGGCTGAAACTTTGTTGAAGTGCATTTGAAATAGTATCTATATCATTTGTAATTCTACTTAATACATCACCATAGCTATTTTTATCAAAATAACTAACAGGTAATCTTCTTATTTTATCTTGAACTGCTCCTCTTAAATCTCTCATACTATTTTGAATAGCATTTGTAAGTAAAAAACTTGCTCCATAAGTTGCTAGTACATTTCCTAAATATACTACAAGCAATAAGGCTAAAACACCTGTAATATATTTAAAGTTTACACTTGCTCCTTCTACACCTTTTATTAAATCAAAAGAATCATTAGTAAGTTGAGTTATAACTAATCCTTCAGTTATAGGTGCAAGTGCCGTAAATACAGCTGCTACTATTATAAGTAAAATAGCAGTCAAAAATCCTATTCTATATGGTTTAACAAAAGGAGTGATTTTTTTTATTGAATCTTTAATATTTGTCATTATGCTAACTCCTCCTCTGTAAGTTGTGATAATGCTATTTCTTTATATATAGAACATGTCTTTAATAGTTCTTTGTGCTTTCCAATTCCAACTACTTCCCCTTCATCTAAAACTATTATTTTATCTGCATCCATAATTGAACCTATTCTTTGTGCTACTATTAAAACTATTGCATCTGTAGTTTCTTTCTTTAACTCTGCTCTTAAAATAGCATCTGTTTTAAAATCTAATGCTGAAAAACTATCATCAAAAATATAAATTTCTGGTTTTCTAACTAAAGCTCTTGCTATAGACAATCTTTGTTTTTGTCCTCCAGAAACATTTGCTCCACCTTCACCTATTGGTTCATCAAATCCTTTTTCCTTCTTACTTATAAAGTCATAGGCTTGTGCAACTTTTGCGCTATGTACTATTTCATCATAGCTAGCTTCATGTTTACCAAATTTAATATTACTTTTTATACTTCCTGTAAATAATAAATTCTTTTGTCTTATAAATCCTATTTTTTTACGTAATGATTTTAATTCAAAATCTCTTACATCTACTCCATCTATTTTTATAGATCCATTAGTAACATCATAAAATCTTGGTATAAGATTTATAAGTGTTGATTTACCACTACCAGTACTTCCTATAAATGCTATAGTTTCTCCCTTTCTAGCTTTAAATGAAACATTTTTTATTACAGCTTCTTCTCCATCAGGATATATAAATGTAACATCATTAAACTCTAATGTCCCTTCATTATTTGTTTCTGTAACGCCTTTTTCTGGATCCTTAATTAATGATTCTGAAAATAATAATTCTTCAATTCTTTCTGCTGAAACCTGCGCCTTTGGATACATAACAAATACATTAGAAAATAACATTAATGAAAACATTGCATGGAATAAATATTCTATAAATGCAACTAACTGTCCAACTTGTAATGTTCCTACATTAATCATTTTACTTGCTATCCAAAACAATACTATTATTGCTAAGTTAAGCAGTAAGAAAAATGATGGTTGTGCTACTGACATTAATTTAAATAATTTCTTTGAAATACCTGCATATTGGTTATTTGCTTCATTAAATCTCTTACCTTCATAATCATCATTACCAAAAGCTCTAATAACTCTTATTCCAGTTAAATTTTCTCTTGATATTCTATTTAATTTATCTAAGTTTTTTTGTTGAGTTTGTGACCATGGATGTGATGTTTTTGCTATTAAAAATACACCAAATACTATAAGTGGTAGCGTAACTACTAATATTATTGATAACTTAGCACTTGTTTTTAATATCATAAACAAGCTTATAACAAACATTACTGGACATATCATTGCCATTCTTAATATCGTATTTGTAAATTGCATTACTTGAAAAGCATCGTTTGTTGTTCTTGTTATCATTGAAGATATACCAAATTTATCATATTCACTATGAGAAAAACTCTGTGCTTTTTTAAATATATCATTTCTTATATCTCTTACAATTTTTGTTGAGATATTTGCTGATGTATACCCTAAAAGTATAGTTCCCATTGCTCCTAATATTGAAATTGCTACAATTATAATACCCATTTTCTTTATATAGTTTATATCGTTATAAGCTATACCCTTGTCTATTACATCTGCCATTATTGTTGGTATTCCAAGTTCTACTAATGCAAAACCAAATACTCCCAATAAATTTAATAAAATAAGACCTTTATATTTTTTTAAATATCTTAATATTAATTTCACTTATTATACCTCCTCTTATAAATATAACTTTTAGCTTCCTTATTTTAACATACTAAAGATTTCAATTCTACACTCAATTATATTTTATGTCAATAAACTATTCTAAAACTTATTTTTTTATTTTTATAATGTATATAACTCTTAATTTTAATAGAATCTATCTTATAATTGCTCACCATAAAAAAAGACACTTACATATAAATAAATGTCTTTTCACTACTTATTAGTTATTGTTTTTTACATATTCCTTATAAAAATCACTTAGTATATCATATTCTTCTTGTGATAAGAATTTACTATTATATTTTTCATCTAGATCTTTTTGTGTAAATCCTATATATCTTACTTTATTCTTATATAACTCAATAAGCCCTAATCTTACATTATTATTTTCACTCATATATCATATAACTCCTTCCTCTTTAATTTTCTATATTATACATTACTTCTTTATTTTATAGCAATAATTTTCATTTCACCAATTTCATTGTATCCATACACTAGCATTTTCTGTGTTATTAGGGTATTTTATAACTATGAAATTTTATTGGAGGCTATACTATAATGAAAAAACATATTAGTACTAAAGATATAACTAACATTGCAATTATGGCTACATTAGTTTTTATAGCAACTTTTTTAATTAAAATTCCTTCCTTAAATGGATATACCCATATAGGTGATTCTATGGTTATTATATCAGCTTTAATTTTAGGAAAGAAAAAAGGTGCTTTAGCTGCAGGCTTAGGAGCTGCATTATGTGATTTATTAAGCGGATATATGCAATATATTATTCCTACATTTTTAATTAAGGCTATTATGGTATTGATTATTGCTACAATTGCTGAAAATTTAATTAATAAAACTAAATTTGCTTGGATTCTTGGAGCTATTATAGGTTGTACTTTTCAAGTAGTTGGATATTGTTTAGTTGAAACTATACTATATGGATTTGCAGGAGCACTTGCTTCAGTTCCAGCTAATATTATTCAATCTATAGTTGGAATAGCGTTGGCTGTTGTTTTATCTACTGTACTTGAAAAATCTAATATATTAAACAAACTAAAAACTAATTAATCTTAGAATATAATCAATTGTATATTCTAGCCTGTACTTTCTCATCAATACTAATATAATACCTAAATAAAACATTATAGAGGTATTATATTAGTTGATGAATCTGCACTATTCTGTAATTAGCATCAATAAACTTTATTACTCTCCTTCAATGATTCAAAAATTGTTACATAAAAAATAATATCAAATTTTTTAATTCATTAAAGTTAGTATCATTTCTTCTAAAGAAAAAACTTCATTAGTTTCAAATAATTCCGCTAAAGATTCTATATTCTCTTCTAAATGCTCAATATCCTTTGAATAAGTATGAGCTATATCAACTATATCAACATCTGTAAAATCACCTTCTTCAGTAAATCTTACTACCGATAACTCTTTAATCATCAAATAACTCACTATAGCTGTTTTTACTTTTGCTGATACATCATAATCAAAAACAGCCTTCATAAAGTATCTAAATATAAAATAAACTAAGATATGCTCAAACTTATACATTGATTTTTCATAATATTTATTAAAGTCTTTATTCTTAGCTAAGTATATTTCTTTATCATCTTCATTTTGCCAAAAATATCTTATTGCATCATCTAATCCCAAAGGATCATTTGGATTTATATGCTTTAAGTTTTTAAATACTTTAAAATACTCATTCATATTATTATATTTATTATTTTCTTTATTCTTATATTTTTCTAAATCACATAAAAATTCCTTTATAAAACTTTTATTGCTATACTTTTCCCTAATAGATTTAATATCACCTATTTCACTTTCATCTATCTTATCTTGAATTTCTTTAGCAAAAGAAATAACTATTGCTGCTCTAGTATTTAATTCAATATTTCTATTCTGAAGAATATCAAAAACTACCTTTCTACATTGCATAAGCTCTATATAAAGTCTTGCGTTAATATCATTATATCCACTAACCTCTTCATCATTTTCACTTAATTCAAATATTGCCTTCTTAGAATCTCTTAATATTATTCTAGTAGCCTCTGGACATGATAAAGAGATTCCTATTTCACGTAAACTTCCAAACTCCTCTAAATATCTTGGATATTGTCTACATGTATAACAAAGACCTTCTTCTCCAAGTTCATTATATATATCACATAACTTATTTTCATTTAAAAATGGACAGTCATTTCCTTTTAATACAAATATATTTTCTCCAGCATCATGTACTATTTCACTTTTTAATCTATCACCAAATTCTCCATCTACCTTTTGATACTTTGAGTAAGTTTCATCATCAATTACTATTCCCCAACCCGCACAACATGTATCTTCACATTCTGATGCTATACATTTAAAATCTTTAAAATATTCTGGTACTCTTATTTTCATTTTCAACCTCACATCTTACGTTATTAAACCTAAATATCTTTCAGATTTTATTTTAATATTTATTAATTATAGTATCAAGTTTCTAAATTAATATATTCATTAAATAAATCTATATTTATTGTCTACATTTATTAAATTCAACATAAATATTGGCAAGAGTTCTATTAATAAAATCATTTGTAACATAAGCATTATCAGAAAATAATAATCCGTAATCAGTATAAAATCTGCTAAGCATAAGAATAATATAAAAATTAGTAATACTTATATCTATAATGCCTGTAAAAAGTGGAATTACCGCATTAGAATTGGAAACTATATATGTTAAAGATGGAACAAATGAACTATCTAAATCATAATTATTATCCATAACTTTTTTTATAAATTCATCTGCATTTTCATCATCATGAATTTTTACACTACTATCAAACTTTATATTTTCTTTTTCTACTTCATTAATATATAAACCTATAATAAAACAATATAAATCTATTTGTAAATTTGCATTTGTATTTATATTAAAGGTAGCTGGATTTATTGGATTGTAAATTTGATTACTAAACTTTGAATAATTATATGTTAAAAATAAATATAATCTATTAATATTTCTATATAAAATTTCACCATCCTTTACTAAAGGATTAGGGCTTCCTAAAAATTTAGCACATGGAGGTAGTTCAAAATTTTCTAATGGATCGCAAGTACAATTATTTTTGCATTTCTTCCTTCTTTTTTTCTTCAATAACTTTTCCTCCATAATTATTTTATATTATCCTATGATTTTTTAAATATAAAGAACACCTATATATTGAAAAGTTTATTCCATAGTTTTATTCTTATATTTTTCCTGACTACTATGAAACATTATTTATCAATCTATAGATGTTTAAATTATATAAATATCCTTATTTTACTTTTTTATTTTCCATTTGGCATTTTACCTTCTGATAACATTTTATTAATTCTTTCAACTAATTCTGGAAGTTCCTCCATAGTCTTAATTGTAAAATCTGCTCCTATTTCTTTAAAATTTTCTGAAACTTCAATTTCCTTTTTAGCCTTTTCATCTTCAGAAAGATTATTATATTCCTTCTCACTTAGCCCCATATTTGAACTTCCTACAATTACTCCGACTGTCCAAACTCCTGCATTTAATCCTTCCATTATATCCGAATTAGTGTCTCCTACTTTAATAATAGTCCAAGGATGTATTAACTCTAAAGCTTCCATATTTCTATATATCATATATGGATAAGGTCTTCCTAAAGAGTTTGTAGAATCTGGAGTTATAAAGAAATCTGGTTTATAACCCTTTTCTTCTGCTCCCTTAGTTACAATATCCATCATTATATCTGTATATCCTGTAGTAGATCCAATCTTTAATCCCATTTCCCTTAATTCTTTTACAGTTTCTAAAACTCCTGGAATTGGAGTTGTGTACTCTGATAATGACTTTAATAACATTGGCTCAAATTTTGCATAAAGCTTATCTACATCTTTATCTGTAAATTCTCTATCAAATTTTTCTTTCCATAAGTTACTTATTCTTTCCATTTGTAACATTGTTTTTATATGATCCCACTTTAACATTCCCATTGGAAGCCTAGCTTCTTCCATAGTTACTTCAATTCCAACTTCTTTAAAAATTTCTATAAATACATTTACTGGTGCAAAGCATCCAAAATCTACAGTGGTACCTGCCCAATCAAAAATAACAGCTTCAATTTTATTCATTATACATTACCTCCTTAACATAACTCCCTATAATATCACATAATTTCTCAATATCTTCTTCATATATTTCACCGATATTACCTATTCTAAATGTATCTACATCTGTAAGCTTTCCCGGATAAATTACAAACCCTAAATTTTTAACATAGCTGTAAAAATCCTGAAATTTAAATTTATCATTAGGATAAGTAAATGTAGTTATTATTGGTGATTGCTTCGAATTTTCAATATATGATTTTATTCCTAAATCTAATAATCTTTTTCTTAATAATTCATTATTACTTTTATATCTATTATATCTAGCTTCTACTCCACCTTCTTCTAAAAGTTCATCTATAGCTTTAGAAAATGCTGCAACTACATGTGTAGGTGACGTAAATCTCCATTTACCATCCTTGTCCATTCCCTTCCATTGATCATATAGATCTAATGATAAACTTCTTGAAACTCCTTCACATTTCATTAATGTTTCTTTTTTAGCAATTATAAATCCAAACCCTGGCACACCTTGTATACATTTATTTGCGCTACTAATTAAGAAATCTATATTCAATTCTTCTATATTTATTGGAATTCCTCCAAAACTACTCATTGCATCAATAATTAATGTTTTTCCAAATTCTTTAGATATTACAGCTAACTCTTCAATAGGATTTAATATTCCTGTTGTTGTTTCACAATGAACCATTGCTATATGAGTTATTTCTTTATCTTCTTTTAATATTTCTCTTACCTTATCCATATCTGGATACATATTATAATTTTCTTTATACGCTACATAGCTAAATCCTATTTTTTTAGCCATTTCTATAATTCTTTCACCATAAGCACCATTACTTATAATTAAGCATTTATCATCCTTTGCTATAGCTGATGTCACTACAGATTCTACTGCAAAGCTACCACTTCCTTGCATTAAAACAGCTGTATATTTTTCTTCAGATACTTGTCCTATCTCTAATAATTGCTTTCTTATTTTTTGTGTTATGCATTTATAATCATCATCCCATGTACAACGATCAAAAAGCATTTCCTCCTTAACTGACTTCGTTGTTGTTAATGGTCCTGGTGTTAATAACTTATAATCTTTCATTTCTTTTCTCCTCATTTCTATAACATTATTCTATAAAAATATTAAATTCAGACCTTCCTTAAGGAAGTTTCTAAATAATTATTTAATTACGACAAAACTCTCTTAATACCTAACTTAATTTTATTCTGACATTGCTTCTTTAAATAAGTTTTGATGATCTTCTAATAAATCCACAGTTAATGATTCCTTAAAAGACTTTAAGTTTGAAGGTTTATATTCAGAAGATACTTCCTCACCTTCATATAATACTACTGGATAATTATTCATAATCCCTTCTCTAGCATTCTTAACTATAACTTCTGCCATTTCCATAGCTAATTCATTTGTTTTATCACCTTTGTCTACAACTGCAATAGCTTCTGTTAATGAGAAGTTGCCTTCTATTGGGTCTATGTAATCTATTGGAAGTCCTTCTTCTTTATCTTTTACTGCTTGATGTCTTAATCCAAATCCTACTGCAACTTCTCCAGCTCTTACTTTATTAATTGGACCTGAACCTGAACTTTCAACATGGTCACCTGCATTATTAATTAAATCTCTTATTACAACTAATCCATCATTTCTTCCATATTCATTAATTATAGCTTGTACTAATAGCCATGCTGTTGAGGAATCCATAATACTTGGTATTGCTATTAAACCTTTATATTCTGGCTTAGTTAAATCCTTAATTGATATTGGTACTTCAAGCTTATTATCTTTTATAACTTCTGTATTTATAAATAGTGCTCCTGTAATAGCTAAAATAGGTAAATAAAACGATGGAGTTTTATTTAATAAACCTGTATCAAAAGTTAAATCTAAAAACATATGATTTTTATCATTAGCACTTTCTAAATAATAAGAGCTCATGGTAACTAAATCTGCTTCTATTTCTTTTCCTTCTGCAATTAATCTTCCACCTAACTCTGATGTTCCAAAAGATTGAAGTATAAATTTATTTTCATATCCAGCATTATTTAATGCATTTTCCATTGCCAAAATAGCTTCTTCATCTGCATTAGTGTAAATAACTACTTCATTGCCACTTTTTCCATAAGTCCAAAAACTTATTACTATTACTACTACCATTATCACAGCTACTAATCTTTTTATTCTTTTATTTGTAAAACTCTCTTCATTTTTTGATTTCTTTAATTTATTTAAACTAACTCTATTTTTTATAATTTCAAAAATAATTTTTACCAATATATTGGTAATGAATATTAATATAGACAATATAAATATTTCATTAAACTCAGCATAATGTTGAAGTTCTTTAATCTTTGTTGTTATTATTGCAGTTTTTGCCCCAACTAAGAATATTACTGCACTTATAGTTACCATTGAATTTATAAAATAATAACTAATCATTTCAACTATTGTAGCTGCTGAATTTGGTATAACTACTCTTCTAATAGTTTTAAACCAACTATCTCCCATAAGTTCACCAGTAATCTCCCATCCTGGATTCATTTTGCTTAAAGAATTTTTAGCCATTAAATATGGTGTTGTAAAAAAATGAACTATATTTGCAATTATTATTATTGCAAAAGTTCCTTTCAAGCTACTTTTATTAAATATCATAAGATAAGATAATCCTAAGACCATTCCTGGCACTGTGTTAGTAACCATTGAAATCCAGTCTATCTTACTTTTTGATTTTTCAGTTAATGATGAACGACTATTAATCAATGCTGCTAAATAAGCTATAATTGTTCCTATTATAGCTGAAATTAATGCTACAATTACTGAATTTTTATATGATTCTAAAAGATTATTAGACTTAATAATGTTAGTAAAGTATTTTGTTGTAAATCTCATATCATAAGGAAAATTATTCATAAATGGAGCAATAAACATTACTATAAATATAGATAGTACTATAGTTATAATAATTATTGAAACAGCCCCTAATATACTATCCCTAATTTTATTTTTACAAATTTCTTCATTACTTATCTTGTCATAATGAAAATTGAACTTATCAAGATAGTTTAAGATCAATACACCAAAAACTGCTGGTATTAACATCAATATAGCAATAACAGCTCCACTATTAAAATCTGGTATTGCTCCTAACATTGTTTGATATAAATAAGTAGGTACAACACTGTATGTTCCCCCTACAGATGCTGGTATACCAAAATCAGTAAAACTCATTACAAATGCTAGTATAAATGCTCCACCTAAAGTTCCTATAAGAGGTCTAATTATTGTATTTATAAATGTTCTCAAAGGCTTGTCTCCCATAAGCTTAGATACAGTTATAAACTTTTTATCTACATATTTAAATGAATTATTAATTATTAAAAATGATGAAGGCAATGTATAAATTACATATCCAATTAATAATCCATTAAATCCATAAATCTGTAATAACTCTCTTCCAAAAAATTTAGTTAATAGTCCTTGTTTCCCAAATGAATATATTATTGCAAATCCATAAGTTATTGTTGGTAATAACATAGGAATTGATATACCTATTTCAATAACTTTTTTTATTGGTTTTGATATATTACTACAGTTTATTGAGTAAGATAATATAAATCCTAATACTGTTGAAATAAATGCTGTAAATAATGCAACAACTATACTATTAATTATTGATTTTATTAATTCTTCATTAGTTATAGCATTAATGTAATTTGTAATTCCTATAGAATCTCCAAAATTCAATGACTTAAACAGTAACATTACAAATGGTAATGCAAGAAATAATGTAAAAAACACTAATAAAATTCCGTAAATTATTTTTATTTCTTTCTTTGCTTTACTCATAACATTCACCAAAAAGTCTATATATATTATTTCTCTTTATTACTAACTGCCTTAATATAAATTCATCTACAAAATTATTTGATGGTTTATTTATAACTTCATTCGGTGTTCCAAACTGTGAAATGTTCCCTTCATCAATTATTAAAACTTTATCTGATAATGTTAATGCTTCTTCAGGATCATGAGTAACTATTATTGTTGTTAGATTATATTGCCTTGCTATAGATTTAATTCTATCTTTTATAGACTCTTTAATTACTCCATCTAATGCACTAAGAGGTTCATCTAATAATAAAACCCTCGGTTTTGTAACCAATGTACGAGCTAATGCAACTCTTTGCTTTTGTCCACCTGATAGTTGACATACTTTTTTTTCTAAATGAGTCTTTAACCCTAAAAACTCAATTATCTCATCTACCTCTTCTTTAGTTGATAGATTAGGATTATTTTTCAAACCATAAACTATATTTTCATAAGCATTTAGGTTTGGAAATAAAGCATAATCTTGAAATACAATATTAAATCCTCTATCCTTCATTGATTTTCTTGTTATATCTTCACCATTAAAAATAATTTTTCCCTCATCTATATCTGTTAATCCTAAAATTATATTTAATAATGTTGTTTTTCCACTTCCACTTTGTCCTAATAACGATACTATTTCCCCGTTATCTATATTTAAGCTAATTCCATCTAATACCTTTTTATTGTTATATTTTTTTACTATATTTTTTAATTCTAGCATATAGCCACCTCCAACCTATGTTTTAAATATAAAGCTTTTATGTAAAGAAAAAATTACCATAAGGTTAAATCTGTGTAAATTATTACTAACTTATTACAATATTGTGACCATATTTTGTTTTATATTGATTGTTTATTTTTTTATATAATTATGATAAACTCTTAAATAACTTAATAGTTTAATAGAGGTGAGAAGCATGCTACCTATAGAACGTCAAAATAAAATTTTAGAACTACTTTATGAGAAAAATATTTTGAAAATATCAGATATTATGTCTGTATTTAACATTTCTATAGAAACAGTTAGAAGAGATATTAACTTTCTTGAAAAGCAAGGAAAAATAGAAAAAATCTATGGTGGAATAAAAATTACTGATACAAATTTTGGTGAACCTAAGATTGAAAATAGACTTGTAGATAAACTCTCTTTAAAGGACTCTATTGGCAAAAAGTGTAGTGAATTTATTGCTGATGGTGATTGTATTTTCATAGATAGTGGTTCTACAACTTTTCAAATTGCTAAACATATTAAAAATAGAAAAAATATTATAGTTGTTACTAACTCTTTACCAGTTATAACTGAACTTATGTATAGTGATATAGAGCTTATAATAATTGGTGGCAAAATAAGAAATAGCGAAAACTCTGTTGTAGCTTATGATTATTTATTTAATTTTAATCAACTAAATATATCTAAAGCCTTTATTGGAACTAGTGGAATTACCTCTAATAAGGGTATCTCTGATTATAATATGGAAGAAGCAATTACAAGAAAAAAAATTTTAGAAATTTCAAATGAAATTTATGTAGTAGCTGACCATTCTAAATTTGGTAAAGATGTTACCATAAATATTTGTCCTATTAATAAAGTAAATTATATAATTACTGACTCTTTATTAGAAAAAGATATTCTAAATGAATTTAATTGTAATATTATTATTGCCAATACTTAAATAAATACTCCCTTAGATAAAAGGATTTATTTCCTTAACTCTAAGGGAGTATCTATTTTCTAACTTCTATTTTCTCTTTTTAAATAAACTTGCTCCTATTACAGATATCATTGTACCAAAAACTCCAATTACTCCAGCTGAACTTCCACCTGTCTTAGGTAAATTTCCTTTATTAGTATTAGTACTATTATTACTATTTCCATTACTACTGCTACTTCCATTAGTGCCATTATTTGAACTATTATCATCATTGTTTGAATTATTATCCTCTGGCTTATTTGTACTATTTTCAACTAAACTTCCTAAGGCTAACTCTAAAGCACTCTTAGCATTATTAACTTCTTCTTCAGTTGCATCTTCGTTAGCAAGTACTAGCTTTGCCATTTCTAATGCATTAACTACATTGCTAAAGCTTTCCTCTGTATACTTGCTTGAATCCAATGCTTCTGCTTTATTAATTAAATCTTGTAATTTATCCTTATTTGGTTTTAATCTTAATTCAAGATAAGCTTTTACTAATTTATTGTATCCTTCTTTTACTTCATTTTCTAAAGCATTTACATCATTAATAATATTATTTACATCTGATAGAACACTTTCTAAGTTATTCCAAGTTGATGGTATAAACTCATCTTTATTTAATTTACTAATTTTATCTCTTAGACTAATTAATTGCTCCTTACCGCCCTTATAGAATGATAATTTTTGCATTGCAGCAGCCAATCTATCAAAAGCAGCATTAACTTCTTCTTGATTTGCATTATCACTATTTAAAACCTCTATAGCTTTAGCTAGTAATTCCTTAAATTCTTCTACAACTATAGGAACAACATTTTCTAAATCTTCATCAGTAATTTCATTTGCCATATCAACAGCTATTTGTAAATGATCTTTAAATACTTCTTCATCAACTTCAGTATTTTCATTTACTATTATTTCATAAATTTTTGGTGATGGATTATTAATATCAAATTCTATCTTAACTTCTAAAATATCATCATTAACTTCTATGTCGCTTAATTGTTTTCCTAATATTCCAACTTTCTTCCAAACACCATTTGTATTTTTTACACTTACAGTAGCTTTACTTATATTATCCTTATCTTGCAAGAATAATATATTTCCTACATTTGTTACTCTTGTCATCTTATAAACTAATGATTGAGTAGTTTTATTAATTTCAGCTTCAAATGCTGTAGATAAATCACCATCGTATAAGTAATCTACTCTACCCTCTAAATCACCTGTTACTAATTCTACATAATTATCACCAGCATCAGGAACTGTTTTATTAACTTCTACTTCAAATAATTGGAGGCAACATCCTGAATTATCTCCATTAGCTTGTATTTTAATATATCTTGCCATTTGGCCATTAGCATTTACAGTTGCAACTTGCTTATCTCCTTCAGATGTATATTTTAATTCTCCTAAGGAAGTCCAGTTAACTCCATCCTCTGATATTAAATATTCTGAATTTCTCATATAATCTTTTGCACCAAAATATGCACTTACATCATAAAGAGGTACTTTATTACCTAAGTCTATTTGTATATAATGACCTGCAGATGTTTCTTTATCTGACCAATATTTAGTTGACTTATCTCCATCTAATGCCTTATCAATATTATAATTTTGATAAGTTCCTATATTTTCAGATATAGTTGGTGTAATCTTATAAACAGGCTTTGCCTCAAAACTATTAACATCTATAGTCTTCTTATTGTCACCTTTATTTACTATTCTAACAAATGTTGCAGCTATGCTATTATTACTACTCATTACTCCATCAGTAATATTTGTTTCAGCTTCAGACCATTCTATTCCATTTAATGAGTATTCAAGCACTAATCCTTCATAATCACTTGCATTAATTATAACTTCTGATAATTTATTTGCCTTAGGAAGTGCTATTCCAACATATTCATTCTTATTAAGATCTAAAGCTGTAATTCCACCTATAGAATATTCTCCATTTTCAAACTTTACATCAATATTTAAATCTTTTATTGATGATATAACTTCTGGAGTTATTTCTTTAAATATAGTTTTAGAAATTATATCTCTTGAAACAGTTATAACTTCATTAACAAGTGGTTTAAGTCTCTTTTCTCCTACAGCTACTGTATAAGGTGTTATATTATCACCTTCTAATCTATCAACAGTAAATGTATTCATTAACTCTAGCTTTTCATTAGCTAAATTACTATTATCAAGCCATTTTTCTATCTTGCCTTCTTCTGCAGCAATTAATGCCTGCATTGCTGCTACACCTGCTTCACCTAAAGTTTTATATGAATTTAAAAACGGTTCAATTTCTGAAAGTAAATTATCATTATTTATATTCTCTTTAATAACATCATAATCTGATACAATAATATTAAACTCAGTTAATAAATCATTTGCTTTATCAACTAATGGTTCATTATTAGAAATTGCACTCTTTAATGCATCTATCTTTTCAGCCAAATACCAAGACTCATCATATTCAAAGGCACCACTTGCTCCACCATCATCTTTTAAATAGCATGTATTACTTGCAAACCTCATAAATTCTTCTTTTATTTCTGGAACAAGCTTTTCTATTGAAGTTTCCCAACTCTTCATATAATCAAATTCATCAGTATTCCAAGTATAATCAGCTATACTATATAAAGCAACCTTAGAAGCTTCAGCTTGATTCATAGGATTTGAGAAGAATCCACTAACATTATTTAAATCTGTACTTAAATTGTGTAATGGTGCCATAAGAATTCTTGAATCACAGTAATCATTAACTGGATAGTTCCACCAAACTGCTAAATCTTTATCTACTCCAGTTTGTGTCTTTGGCCATTCCATTACATCCTTAGATATATTAGACATTGTTGCATGCCCTGTCCACATTACTTGAATATCTGAATGTAAAGTTTCCATAAATGGCTTAAAGTATCTATCCATATTTGGTCCCCATGCAGAGTTATATCTTGCTGAAACAACTATCATTGGTGCGACATCACCCTTGGCTTTTACAAATTCAGTATCAATTCTATTTATCCATTCAGCTTGCTTTTTACCATTAGTCCAATCATCTGTATCATCAAATAATACACCAAATTGTCTTACTCCTAAATCATATAATTGTTCATATTTTGCTATAAGAGCGTCAAAATCATCTTCAGTAAATTTCAATGTTGCTCCTGGATGAATTGTCCAACAGAAATTAATATTATTTTCTGTTCCTGCTTTGGCAAGCTCTTGTATTTGCTTAGCTTCTTCTTTTGGATATAAATCTTTCCAGTTACTTCTATGATAAGGATCATCCTTTGGAGCATAAATATAGGTGTTCATCTTATATTCACTAGTATCTTTCATAAGACTTATTCTATCTTCATGGCTCCAGGGTGTTCCATAGAATCCTTCAATAAATCCTCTAAATTTGATTTCTGGATAATCACTAATAACAACTTCTACAATCTTATTATTTGATGCTTTCTCTAAAATTTGTCCTAAGCTTAATACCCCATAATATGCTCCTTCACTATCTGAAGCAACTATAGATATATTACCTTTTTCATTTTCATCATTACTAGTTTTTATTACATATCCTTCTTTATTTTTTAAAGCTTCATCTTCTAATAACTCAGTATCTATGCATTTATCGCAATGATTTTTATCTGATGTTAATACTATATTTGCCTTATCATTTGCAACCTCTTCTGAAATATTGTAATTTATATTATTTTCTTTTAATATTTCTTCTAACTTTCCTACTGTTGCTTCTTCTTGCTCACCATGAATTACAACATTAACATCTCCTATTAGTTCCATACCTTCCTCTGATAAATAAGTAGTTTCTTGTGGTACTGGATAAACTATAGGGTCTTTTTCTTCGCCTGGAACTACATATATTGGTGGTAATTCAATATCCCCTTCTACTCCCATTACTTCTACTTCATAAATTCTTGCTGCATTATCACTACCTTGAGTAGGCTTATCTACTATTAATCTAACATATTTAGCTTTAGTTACAGGAATTTTATCAGTAGTTACACCAGCTGTATTATTAGTAACCTTCACTACTTCATTATAATTCTCTCCATCTAAACTAGTTAGAATTCTATAGTCCTTTGTATTCATGGAAGCTGACTCTCCACCCGCTTCTGAATGCTTTATAACTACATCTGTTATTGTATCTATCTTTCCTAAATCTATAGTTAAAGTATGTGCACTTCCACTATTAGCACACCACTTAGTGTTTAGCTTTCCATCAACAGCCATTTCTGCTGCTTCCGATGTGGCTACTGAACTTGATGCTGTTACTGATTTCCCTAAAGCAAGATTAGGCCTTTCAATATTTGCAGAGTTTGAAACTGTAATTAATCCCTCTTTAACAATAACATCATTACCTAATGTATTTTTAGCCTTTAATGTTACTGAATATACTCCTTCTTTTTCATAAACTACTGTTGGATTTTCCTCAGTACTAGTTTCAATATTAGCACCTTTAAATGTCCATTCAAATTCTGATGATGCCATTGAACTTAAATTTGTAAATTTAACTTCTTGACCTGGTACAATAAAAGTACTTGAAACATCAAAATTTGCTTTTGCATTAAAGTCGCTATTTAAAGCTTCAGTTATAAATGATAATGCAGTTTTTTCTGAAAGCTTCTTACCACTATTTAAACTTGATAAATTATCATTTAATACTCCTTCTAATCTTTCTACTTCTGAAGTATTTTTATCCCTTTTAGCTATTAAATAATCTAAAGCTAATTTATCATTCTCCCCTAAAAGTTTTAATTTATCTAAGTTTTCTCTACAGTGAGATAAAATATTATCAGGCAACTTTTTCTTCAATACATCAGCAGCTTCAATCATAGAGTTAAATTCTTTATTCAATATTTCAATTTCAGTAGTAACATCTTGTCCTTTAACTATTTTTCTAAGTAACTCATCCATGGTTTGTCTTACCTCTGGTGCATCTCCTCTACCAGTAGAAGCCCAGCTTGCTTCCATTCTTGATGAGTGATCTGCAAAAGTTATCATATATGGTGCTAAATCTCCATAAATCATTTCTATTGATTTTTTCCACGATTCTTGATAATCATATTTAGATGTATTCCAAGAATAGTCTGCACCTGTTGATAATGCTATCTTTGAAAGTTCTGCATGTTCCATTGGGTTCATTACAAAGAAATCTATTTCTTCCCCTAATGACGTATCTACATTATATACTGGCCCTAAAGCTAGTTTTTCTTTCATATAATCTGTAACAGGATAATTCCACCATATACCCATTCTGTCTCCATATACAGATTTTACAAAATTAACATTTTCTAAATCTATTCCTTCTGATACAACTACAGGCCCTGTCCACATAACCATTATGTCACTACTTAATGTACTTGAAAAATCTCTTGTATATTGACTTAACTCATCAATTGATCCTCCCATAACATGGGTATCATATTCTGTTGGAACAGTTATAAGAGGTTTAACATCTCCCTTTACTTTAACAAATTCATCATTAAATCTATTTAATAATTCTGCTTGTTTAATACCATCTTTATTGTTTATATCGTCAAATAATATAGCAAAACTTCTAACTCCCATATTATATAATGATTCACATTTGCTTACTAAAGCTTTAAAATCCTCTTCCCCTTCTTCTCCATCAAATCTAATATCTATACCTGGAGAAATTGCAAAAACAAAATCAACCTTATTTTCATTTGAAGTTTCAATAAGTTCATTCATTCTTTTCATTTCACTTTCAGGGTATTCCTCTCTCCAGTTCTCCCTATGATATGGATCATCCTTTGGTGCATAAATATAAGTATTCATTTTATTTTCACCATAAAATCTTATTTGATCTAATCTATCTTCATGTGTCCAAGGTGTTCCATAAAATCCTTCAACTATACCTCTTGTTTTCATAGTTGGCTCATCGGTTATAACAACATCATTAGAATATACCTTGCTTCCTGTATTAGTAACCAACTGAGTCAATGTTTTAACACCATAAAAAGTACCATCTTCATCTTTACCTTCAATTAAAATAGTTCCTTTACTACCATCATTAGAGTCAACAGCAAGTACATACCCCTCATCTTTTAAGCTCTCAGTATCTAAAACTCCTATTCTTTCCTTAGCTTCATCCATCTCTTTTATATCATCATCTACCTCACCAATTATTAATGTAGTTGATGATTCATCGTATGTTTCATTAATTACAATATTATTTTCGCTTAAAAACTCTTTTAAAACTCTTATTGCATCTTCATCTGCCAATTCTTTTCCTTGTAGATTAACTGTTGATGTGATAGTTAATATCCCTTCATTAACTTCTATATTTTTAGGAGCTGGATTTAATTTAGGCAATGATATACTAACTTGATTATTTTTATCAGTAAGTGCATCAACCTTAGTTATAGTTAAACCATTAATAATAAATACACTAGCCATTGTTGTTGCTAGCAACCTTTTTAACATCTCTCTTCTCATTTTTCCCCCTATTATTTTCACATAATGATTTGAAAGTTAATTCATAAACAACCTTTTACCATATAATGTAATTATATATTTTCTAGAAAACATTTACAAGTTTTCTATATGTAAATTTTTTTAAATAAGTTCTTTTTTAACTTTAGTAAAATTTCATTTTCTAATATTTTAAATAAACATAAATATTAATACATTAAAAAAAGCAAAAAAACTGTCGCAAAATCTAATTTTTCAACAGTTTTTCTATTAAAATATTTAATCAGTAAATTTTCTACATTTATATTGTAAATCTACTATTCCATTATAATTTCTAGTATTAATTAATTCTAACTTAATTTCTTTATTATGTTCTTCAAATAGACGAATACCATTTCCTAAAATTGTAGGTATAATTGATATATGAAACTCATCTATTAAATTAAGTTCTAATAATTGATTTGCAATTGAAGCACCGCCACAAATCCAAATATCTTTTCCTTCTTTATTCTTTAAACTAGAAATTAAGTCAACTAAATTTTCATTTGTAAAAATAATTTCATCTGTACTTTCTATCTTTCTACTTGTAACAACATAACTTTTCATACCAGCATAAACCCAAGTATCTGGAGATAATTCTGTTGTTACTTGATGATAAGTTCTATACCCCAATATAACAGTATCTACAGTTTTAATAAACTCTGGATAACTTCCAGGATCAGTATTTTCTTCATCCTGACCCGTTAACCAAGTCACACCTCCATTAGAATCTGCTATATATCCATCTAAACTTTTTGCAATATATAATACTACTTTTCTCATATGTACCTCTATCATTTATTTTTTAATATATAATATCTTTAAATTATATCCATAAATATTATTATTAACAATATTATATATAAAAGAACCTACTACTTATATTAAAATTAAAAATAGTAAGTTCTTTCAAAATCAATTTATTTTAATAAGCTAGATACCGTTTCTATCATTTTTCTTTTTAAGCAATGCACTAGTATCAAGAGTTTTAGGCTTAGGAGTTTCTTCTTTCTTCTTCTTTTTTACCTTAGGATTTTTATCTTTTTTCTTAATCTTCTCCTTTATACTATCATCATTAGCTATATCATCAGCCTTTATTTCATTTCTTTCCTTTTCAACTACTATATCTTTTTTAAGAAAATTCTTTTCATTAACTTTCTTTTTATTATTTCTAATATTAAGCTTAATATCCTTAGAAAAATCTAAATTCAATCTTCTATAAGCTATATCAAATAAGAATAACATTAATGCTAATATAAGAAGTAAATTAGTCAAATTAATTTTCTTATATTCCTTTTCAAGTTTTCCTTCAAAAACTTCTTCAGGTTTATTTATAAAAGATCCATCAGTTTCACTTACAAGAGAATCTAACTTAACTGAATTAGTATTAAACTTATATTCATCAGAATACTTAAGTGCGAAGGCTCCTTTATAAGTACTAGTTATATCTTCTCCTTCTTGTTGCCTTATATTAAAATTATAAAATCCTAACTCACTTAATGGAACATTAGCTTCAAATTTCCCTGGTTCACTTTGAGTTAATGTAAACTCTCCTTGTGTACCATCCTCTCCATTATAAACGCCTGTTACTTTAGTGTTAGAATCAACATTATCATTATAGTACTCAATCTTAGCTTCATTTCCATCCTGAGTTATAGATAAATCTCCCTCTTCACCATAAGATGGTATTGCATAATAAACTATATTTTTAATTAATTGAGGTCCATATTCCCAAGTTAAATAATTTTTACTCCAGCTTCCATCAATATCACTTGTAAAGCTTACAGTTTTCCCTATTCCATATTGTCTTACTGCAAGTATTGGCTCATCTCTATTAGAACTTAATATTTCAATTGCATCATCCTTTAAAGATGTCCCTATATATCCAAGCAATGATGGAATACCTTCTGAAGTTTGTACTCCTGCTAATATTTCATTATTACTTACTATACTTGGAGTAAATTCTTCATTTATTATATAAGTTCCTACAGACATTAAAACTTCTTGGGCAAATATTCTTGGAATATCTGTATAAATATCAGTATAATAGCTTCTACCACTTCCAGCTGTTGCTAAGTCACTTAAAAGATTTGAATTAGAATCATTTCCTACTGAAACTGTTGATAATGTTATATTTTCATTATTAAATTTACTTAAAAGTTCTTCATATGTTGAATAAGGAATTGAATCCTGTCCATCAGTTAGTAAAATAGTATGCTTTATTTTTGCATCACTTTCTAATTGAAGATTATATCCCTTTTCAAGTGCTGGATATATTGATGTTCCGCCTCTTATTTGTATTCCTGATATAAGTTCCTTTATATAATCCTTATCAGTAACCTTTTGAGTTGGAACTACAACATCAAAAGTATCATCAAAAGCTATTACAGATATATAATCAATTTCTCTTAAATTATCTATAGCCTTCATTGCAGCTTCCTTTGCAAGAGTTAATTTACTAACCCCTCCTCCTTCTGCACTCATACTTCCAGACTTGTCTATAATTAAATTAATACTTATAGAAGGAACTTCATTTTTGCCCTTCTTATCCATATTTACAGGAAGTATAGTTTCTAATGCTGTATCTTTATATCCTCCAAGAGCATAAGAATCTTCTCCTCCAAAAGTTACAACTCCACCACCATAGTCTTTAACATAACTTTCTATGTTGTCCATAAATCCATTAGTTAAATCATCTTTATAAACATTATTTAAAACTATTGCTTTATATTCTAAAAGTTCATTTAATGTGCTTGGTGATGAATTTGGAGAAATAGTTTTTATATTAGCTCCACCATTTTTCAATATCTCTTCTAAAGCTGTTGCATCACCCTTTACGCCATTTATTATTAAAATATTAGGTTTATCAACTACATTAGTATAAGCACTATATTCGTTATTTATTTTATTAGTATCACCTTCTGCTTCTACTGTAACTCTATAGCTTTTAAAACCTCCACTATTTTGAACATCTCTAAATATAAAGGAATTACTACCCTTTTTCACTTCAACTACTTGCTCTCCAACCTTTTCTCTTCCACTAAAAAGAGTAAGTTTTGCCGATGTAGAATAATTAGATTGTAAATCTATTTGTACAGAAAATTCTTCTCCAATGGAAATATTATCTGGAATAGTTACATTGTCTACATAAATTTCATTACCACTTTCTCCACTAACTTTATATACTTTTAAATCTATATTTTCTGCATTAATTAATGGAATGGATTTTAATATATCCCCTTTATTTTCTTCTCCATCAGTTATAAGAACTATCCTTTTAGATGTACCATTCTCAAATAATGTTATAGCTGTTTCTACTGCACTTTGAATGTTTGTTGCTGTAGAAACTGGGCTTGAATTTAAGCTCTTATATGAAGCTTTATTATCTATAATTTTATCTACTTTTGCATTATCACCAAATAATATTACTCCAGCTTTATTTCCTTTAGGCATTATTTCTAATGCATTATTTATAAAACTTTCCCCACTATCTTTAAAAGAACTAATACTTTCTGATACATCTAATAAAAATACTGTTGAAATATTTTTCCCCTTAATACTTATTGTTATATTTGCAAATGATAGTAATAATAAGGTGAAAATTACTATTCTACTTATTAATATTAAAGTATCATTTTTACTGCTACTTCTAAACTTTTTCACACTATAGTAAATAAAGAAGATAAGTATTGGAATTAATATTAAAAAGTATAAATTTCCTATATCTAATTTCATTTATTATCTCCTCCTAATTACCTTTCTTGTATAATATCCATTCAAAAGCAACTACTAACATAGCTAATAATATAAATATTGGTGTTAAATTAAATCCACTTTTTAAATTGCTTTTACCATGAACTATATTATCATTTTCTCCAATTGCTTCTACTGAAGTATCACTTTCACTTAAAGTTGGGAAGTTTACCGAAAAACTTTCACTATTATCATTTTGATTTATTTTATATATACCTAAAGCTAATTCTCCCTTTACTTCTTCACCTGATTTTAAATCTTTAATGTCTCCATTAGGATAAGTTACATTTATTTCATTTTCAAAGTCTGAAGATTTAACTACTATTTTTTCTCCGGCCTTAAAGTTATTACTATATACCATTCCAGTAGAAATTAATTCTTCTCCAAGTTCATATATAAGAATTGGGAATTCCTTTTTAAGAGCAAAATCAGTTGAATGTAAATCAAAAGATAATGCTGCTATTTTTCTATCATTTATTTCACCTTTAAATCCAATAGAATTATCATCTATAGTAAGTATATTAGTACCATAGTATGGAGTTTCTATTATGTTATATTCTGATAATGTAAATTGTGTATCTTCTAAATAAGTAGAAACTGATCCTTTAACAGCTGTAGCCTGACCTATTTCTCCTCCTTCTAATACATTGAAAAATTCATTTGAATTAGGATTTATAAATAATATACTACCCTTTCTTGGCATAACTTCTGGCATTTTATTATCAAATACATAAAGATCATACTCATCATTATCTGTTATATTAGATACATCATTAGTTTTATAAACTTCTGTATTTTCAATACTTCCAAAAGCCTTTTCTAAAAATATATTTTCATCTGTAACTAATAATATTTTCTTTACTTTATTTTCGTTAACAACATGATAATAAGTATTATCCTCCATTAATATATCTTTTCTTGATAATTCCCCTTTTAAATAATCAGAATTTAAAGAATCTAACTGGAAAGATAGAGTTTTGCTTTCTCCAACTTGTAAAGTTACTCCTTCTACTGCCACTAATTCTTCACCATTATATAAAGAGAAATCTCCTTCATATAAGCTATCTCCATTATTAGTTACATTAGCTATAACTTTAACTTTATCATCTACAAATTTATGAGAAACATTATCTACAGAAGCATTTAATCCACTATTACCTAAATAAACTATTCTCCCATTTATATCTGAAATAGCCACTTGTTTATCAGTAAAAATTAATGCTTCATACTCTTCTCCAATTCCATCACCTATAGCTTTAACAAATGACACTACATCACTTATATCACCACTGCCATAAGTTTTACTTATTTTATCAATAATAGAAGATGCATTAGCCTTATTAAACTCTCCATTTAAAAGTAAATTTGAAGTCCCATCATAAGAAATAATATAAGTATTTGTACCTTCTTTAGTACTATTTAAATACTCTTTAGCAAGTGTTTTCCCTTGCTCTAATCTACTATTGCTATCATCATATATGGTATTCATACTAGCAGTATTATCTATTACCATTATTACATTTTTATAGCTCTTTCCTCCTATACTAATAAAAGGGGTCATAAGAGCTAAAATAACACTTAAAATAATTATAATCTGTAGTAACAGCATTATATTCTTTTTAAACTTTTCCCACGGTGTATTGGCTCTAGTATTTTTATATACTTCCTTCCATAATAAAGATGAAGATATAACTTCTTCTTTATATTTACGCTTTAATATGTAAAGCATTATTACTGGAGGAATAGTTAATAGTAAAAATAACGGCCATAAATTAGTAAAGCCCATATTCTTTCCCCCTAATACAATACTTTTCGTTTACTAAATTCATTTAATATTATTTCTTCTATATTCATAGATGAATTAACAGTTATAAGCTTTCCACCATACTTTCTTGCTAAAGCCTCAATACTGTCATTATATTTTTTTAATGTTTCTTTATAATCCTTTATTAATGATGGTGTAACACTAAGCTTTATATTTTCCCCAGTTTCACTATCAATTAAAGTTATTTCATTATTAAACTCTGGATTTATTTCCTCTTCACATAATACTTGTACTAAAATTATTTCTTGCTTTTTATAAGCCAAATATTTTAAGCCAGCTTCTAAACTTTCCAATCCTGAATTATTTAAAAAATCTGATACTACAATAGATATTCCCCTTAAATTTAAAGGCCTTTTCTTTATACTTTCACTTAAATCTGTTGTTCCATCAAAACTTATATTTTCTAAATCTCTTAATATTTTTTGAAAGCCCCTATTACCAGTACCAGTCTTTAAATTTTCTATTACTCCATTATTCATTGTACTTATATTTACCCTATCTAAATTATTTAAGGCAATATAACTTAAAGCTGCTACTATTTTTAAAGCTGTGTCTTTTTTATTATCTTTTCCATAATCCATAGATTTGCTTTTATCAATGAAAAAGTTAAATACACCTTCTCTTTCTTCCATAAATACTTTTATAAAGAATTTATCAAACCTTCCATAGGCATTCCAATCTATTCTTCTAAAATCATCACCTGGTGCATATTCCCTATAGTCTGAAAACTCTACTGATACACCTTTTACTTTTGATTTTCTTCCACCTTGAGTACCTCCAGTAAGCTTAAAATTTATATACATATTAATTTTATTTAGCTTTTTAAAGAAGTCCTCATTAAACATCTTTTTACTCATTTTTTATACTACCTTTAAGTCTTCTAAAATTTTAGAAATTATAGCTTCTTCATTTAATCCTTCAGTTATTGCATCAAAGTTTAAAATAATTCTATGCCTTAATACTGGGTATGCAAGCTCTTTTATATCTTCAAAAGATACATTTAATCTTCCTTCCATAACAGCTCTTACCTTTGCCCCAGCAATAATACCTTGTGCAGCTCTTGGACCTGCTCCTGCTTCTACATATTTTTTAGCTATATCAGCTCCACTTTCTAGTTCTGGATGTGTTGCAAGTATTAACTTCAAAGCATATTCTTTTACTGGTTCTGCAATTTTAATTTCCTTAATAATATTTCTAAGTTCTACTATTTCATTTCCTTCTAAGACATTAGTAAGTTCAATACTTTTATTAGTTAATGTTAAATCCATGATTTCCTTTAGTTCATCTAAAGTAGGAAATTCTACATTAAGTTTAAATAAAAATCTATCAAGTTGAGCTTCTGGAAGAGGATAAGTACCTTCTTGCTCTATAGGATTTTGAGTTGCTAATACCATAAATGGCTTTGGCATTTCATATGTTGTTTTACCTACAGTTACTGTTTTCTCTCCCATTGCTTCTAAAAGTGCAGATTGAGTTTTAGGCGTAGCTCTATTAATTTCATCTGCTAGTAAAAGATTTGTAAATACAGGTCCTTTTTCGAACTTAAATACTGTATTATCATTTTCCTTTACTACAATATTAGTTCCTACAACATCTGCAGGCATTAAGTCTGGAGTAAATTGGATTCTAGAAAAATTTAAATCTAATACCTTTCCTATTGTTTTAACTAATTGAGTTTTACCCATACCTGGCATACCTTCTAAAAGCACATTTCCTTCTGCAAAAATAGCTATTAAAACATTTCTAATTGTATCTTTTTGACCAATTATACCTTTACTTATTTCTTCTTCACATCTTTTTATCTTCTTTGAAACCTCTATAATTGATTGTTCATTAATTTCCATATTTGTCACCTCATAATTTTTTCAGTAATTACTTTAGTAATCTTTTAATTTAATCCTTCGAAATAGTTTTTTATAAGATCTTTTAAACTTTGTGGTAAATTGCTATTATTAGCACCTTCTAATGCACTATTACTATAATCTCCAATTACCTTATCATAATCTACTTTTTCTCCACCTATGTTAAGTCCATTTTGACTTTCTATTTCTTGTGAATTTCCATTATCATTTTTATTACCAGTAAGATTTTCATCAGTACCTTCATTTCTTCCTGGAATATATATTTGCTCTCCCGTAGAATTTTCTAAATCATTTTCTTTTCCTACAGTGCTACCAGTATTCCATCCAGATCCTGAACCTGCTCCTGAACCAGAACCTGTTCCTCCTGATCCACCTTGACCTTGACCACTTCCAGAACCAGACCCCTGTCCGCTTCCTGAGCCTTGTCCTTGTCCATTACCTTGACCCTGACTTTGGTTTTGCCCAGAACCTGATGATTGTTGACTTGAACTACTAGTATTTTGTCCATTACTATTATTTATTGATTTTGAAATAGCACTTGATAAGCTTTCTCCATCAAGTTTTTTATCCAATACTGAATTTGATGCATTTTTTAAGGCTTCTGCTAATTCTTCATCACTCATTTCTAAGGCAGCATTATTTAAAGCTTCTGATAACTCACTTAATTGTGAACTACTCATACTTCCTAACTTATTTTGAATCTCTGCTAACTCTTTATTTATAGATTCTTGATTTCCATTTAACATAGCTTCTGCTAAAGGCTTACTTTGTTCTTTTTTCATTAACTCATTTACTAATTTATTTACATCCTTTTTAGCATCAGCTTCTTTTTCTTTATTGAAGTCATCTAATAATTTCTTTTTAGAGTTTTCTAATGCTTCTTTAGATTTCTCTGATGATAACTCTTCCTTTTTATCTTCTAACTTTTTCTCTAAACGCTCTAAAGTCTTATTTATTTCAGATTTTTTTTCACTTTCTTTTAACTCTTTTACTGCATCTTCTAAAAGCTTTTTAACTTCTTCCTTTTCCTCATCTGATAAATCTTTTGACTTTTCTATTTCCTTATTTTCTTTTTCAACCTTTTCTATTACTGATTTTTGGTATTTATCAAAATCTCTTATTTTTTGTGCTTCCTTTCTTGCTGTGCTAGGTACAAACATTATTAAAATACACATTATTATTAAACCTAAAGATAATAAAGTTTGTTTCTTATCTATACTAATTTTAATATTTTTAATATCAAAGTTTTTAATACTTTCTACTGTATCTTTCTTTTGAGCTATTGATATATTATCATCAAATCCTATAAGCTCTAATGATGTAATAATTCTTTCATCTAATCCTTTAGAATCAACCATAAGAGCCACTTTATCTTTTTTAGGAGATTTAATAAAACCATAAATTAAAATAATTATTAATCCTATTACTAATATTGCTATACAAATTTCCTCAATATAAGGAATCGTTATAAAAAGCGATATTAATAGCAAACTAAAGATTAAGCATAGTAGAAGCTTTAATCCTACTATGCTTAAATTTAATAAGAAGTTTGCCTTAATTCTTTTAGAAGCTTTATTCAAAAACATTAATATAGCTTTATCTAAAGAATCCATATCTCTACTCCTTTACCTTTTTAGATTTAAACCTACTTTTCTTATTTAATGGATTAAGTTTAATTGAAGCTAAATATATAAATAATACTGAAAGTACTAATTGTACTACTGTTGAAATATATTCTGAATGCATACTTATTCCAAACTCTGAAAACATACTATTAAAATTTAATCCTAATCCAACTTGATTTAATAACAAACTTACAAACCCTACTACTGGACTTAAGTAAATTATAGGAGATGCCTTAGGCACTGTTGTTATTGGATTACCACTCATACTCATTTTGTAAACAGTTATCATAAGTATTGCCCAAGTAATAACAATTATTCCTATATAAATAAATAGTACTAATGCATAAGAAAGTGCAGTTGATACTTTTGAAGTCTTAATATATGTTGATACAAAAACACCTATAGAGCTTACAAATATTGTGTTAACAATAAAAAATAATATAAGTGATAAAATATTACTCATCTTAACCACACCAATTATAGCTCCAATTGCATAAAGAGGCATTGTTGAAATTATAAGTATAATTACTCTAAGTGATGAAGCTGAAACTTTTCCTATAATTATTTGAAGTGGAGTTAATTTTGATGATAATAATATATCTAAAGTTTGCTTTTCTCTTTCTGAGCATATTGCTGTTGAACTTAATGCTGGAACTATAAAAAGCAATAATATCGCTTGTCCTAATGCCATTACAACATAGAATAGTTTTGATGACTCTAAATATAATCCATTTGAAAATACTGCTTCATTTACTGAATTATAGTAAATCATTACTGCTATTGATAAAACTGCTATATAAGCAAATATCATTAAAGTAAATTTAATACTTCTAACTGCTATCTTGCTTTCATTTCTTAAAACTGGATTCACCCTCATTTTTACGCCCCCTCTTCATCACTATCTGCTGTAATTTGAATAAATACATCTTCTAAATTTCCAACAGCTCTGCTGTAATTTAATACTGGAATATCTTTTAGTACTAAATATTTTAAAAGATTTACTACATCCTCATCATTACCTATAACATTAGCTGTAATTTTATTTCCATCAATTTTTATATTGTCTACATATGGTAACTCTTTTAGCAATTTAACTGTTTCTTCTTCCTTTGATAATACTGTAAATACTATAGGTGATGCCCCTGAAGCCCTTGTCATTATTTCATCTACAGTTCCTTGGCATACAATTACTCCACCTTTAATAATACCTATATTAGTACATACTTCTCCAAGTTCAGGTAATATATGTGAAGAAACTATAATTGTTTTTCCCATTTCCTTTAAATTTCTTAATATTCCCTTCATTTCATACCTAGCTCTAGGATCCATTCCTGAAGCTGGTTCATCTAAAATTAAAAGATCAGGATTATGAACAAGACATCTTGCTAAACATAATCTTTGTTTCATCCCCCTGGATAAACCATCAACATATGCATCATATTTATCTTCTAAATTAACTAATCTAAGTAAATCCATAGATAACTCTCTAGCTTCTTTTCCCACAATTCCATATATCGAAGCATAAAACTCTAAATATTCAATTGCTTTTAAATTATCATAAACTCCAAAGAAATCTGGCATATATCCTATTTTATCTTTTAATGCCTTATTATTTTTTATAGCATCTACTCCATCTACATAAACTTCTCCGCTATCTGGTGATAAAAGTCCAGAGATAATTTTCATTGTTGTACTTTTTCCAGCACCATTGGGTCCTATAAAACCAAATATTTCACCTTTTTTTATTTCTAAATTCAATCCTTTTACTGCTTTAAAACTCCCATAGGATTTTTCAAGATTTTTTATAACTAACACTATTTCTCCACCCCTTTTATTCCTAATTTTGGAGCTGCACTCTCTGTATTTTCGCTAGCTACAACTTTTATTTTTATTATGTTATCTAAACTATATCTTCCATCATTTATTAAATCATAACTTCCTGATGTTAATTTAAATTCTTCATATTGGTTAGTATTATAATTGTATATATAGTACTCTCCATCAAGGCCATATTGATAACCCCACTGATCTGTACATACATCAATATTTATTTCCTTTATATTTACATTATCATCAATTTTATAATCTAATACAACTTCACCTTCACCATAAATATAACCATTATAATAATCGTAATTTGCTCTATTGTCTAATTCACTTACTGTATAATCAAAGTATCCTTCTGGGAAACTAAGATTTCCACTTTCATCTTTAAAATCTATATTTGCTTCTTGTATTACTGCTGTTAAATTATAATTTGAAATTGATTTACCTTCTAAATTTAAACTATAATCTACTGGTAAATCTGTAATTGCAATAATTTTTGTTGTAGTCCCTACATAACCTGTATCTCCCAATAAAGTAAGTAAAGATGCATGTCTTTTTACATTTTTAAATTTAGGATCTTTTGAGTCTATTTCATCATCCCATCTTGATTGATAATATTCATCATTTAAAGAATTTGCATAACCTTGAATTCCAAAAGAACCATTACTTACCAAATTAGTAATTGAAATTTCTTCACCTTTAGCTACTTGCCCTAAATCCCAAACTGATTTTCCAGAAACTATTACAAGTCTTTGAATGTCTGCATCTAAATTATTTTTAATAGTACCTTCTAAATTACCATCTTTAATTTTTAAAGTATTTTCTAATTTAGGCATTACAATTTCTTTTCCTGATAATTCAAATTTATTCACACTTGCTACATCACTATTAGAAACTGTAAAATAAGAATTATCATTTGTATATGTTGTTTTAACTCTTAAAGTTTTAGCATTATAATCTGTATCACCATAATAGTAGTAATCATCAGAAATATATTGCATTTTTAAATCTTCTTCGTTTTCTATTTTTATATTTTCTTTATTTTTACTTGCTATACCTATATAGCTATTTATTTGCCCTCTTCCCTCTTCATCAACAGATATAATATTTGTACTATTTACTATTATATCTTTTATTTTCATTTTACTTCCTAATAAATAAATCATTACTGTAAATACAATTGATGTTACAGGTATAAGCACCCATGTTAAATCTCTTTTTTTCATTTTCTTTAATATAATATATATAACTATTCCAACTAAAATTGCATAAACTCCAAGTACTATTACTAAAGTTAATGTACTTACTGTATTCTCTACTGGAATACTACCTAATATATTACTTATTTCATAGTTTCTTGAATTGTATCCACCTTGATAATTATCTGCATATATTTTGTCAAAAGTTTCTCTTAATATATCTTGTAACATAATAGCTGCATCATCAGATGAAATAAATGGCTCTAAGCCTAAATCAAAGGCAGTTATTAAAATTTTTCCTGCTCCTCTATCTAAAGAATATACTAATTTATTTTCATCACTATTAACTGTAACTGTTGAATCCTCTAATGTAATTTGTGATAATATTAAATTTAAGCTTTCTGAACCAGTTTTAACATTTTGCTCTCTAGTTCCATTTGAAATTATATTTAAAAAACTTTTATTTATATTATTAATTGTTTTGCTTTCATTAGCACCTGCACCTATTAGTAATGTTCCCCCTGCATTAACCCAGTTATTTAATGCATTATACTGCTTATCATTTAAATTAGCCATATTATAATTATTAATTATAATTACATCTAATCCATCTATATTTAATCCATTTTCGTCTAACATACCTTCAGTTATGTTGACACAATTCATTTTTCCTGTATTTGAATAATTAGAATCAAAGTATGTTATATTTCCTAGGTATCCTAATGCTGTAGGATCATCTGTTAATAAACCAGTAAAAGCATTTCCTTCATTAATTCTTCCTGATGAAATTAATAATTTTTTTTCATATAATACTTTTCCATCTTCTATTATACAAACAACTCCATTGCTATTTTCACCTAAAAATTTTACTGGTATTGTTACACTTATGCTTTCTCCTTTACTTGCACTTACTTCTTTGGAATAAGCATTATAACCACCACTAGAATCACTTGTAACTCTTACTTCCACTTCTCCATTAAAGTCTTTCTCTAAATTATTTATTTGTACAGTAACTGGCATATATTTTTGAGCCTTATATTTGCCATCTACACCATAATTTATAGTTAAGTCATATTTAACATTATTTTTACTTGCACTTACTTTTGCATTTGGAATGACTAAACTTAAAATAAAAACACTTAAAATCGTAGTGAATATTCTTTTACTTATTATTTTTTTCATTAACTTTCCCCCTATTTTACATTATTTTCCCTATTTACTATACTATCATATTTTATCCTATTTATTTTTAAACTTCTTATATTTTGCCTTAATAATTTCTTAAAAATTCCTTAAAAGATTCTTTTTATAATTAAATATAAAAACTATAATAATAAAAAAACGCTACAAACTATACTATTTGCAACGTTTTTTAAGCATTATTAATCTTTTTAAATTTTTTTATTTATATCTAAATAAAAAAGAAATTATTTTTTTATTTTTGATAAGTCAATAAAAAAAAGAATTCAAATCTGAATTCCTTTTTTATGAATAATATTCTTGGAGGCGCCACCCAGATTTGAACTGGGGAATAAAGGTTTTGCAGACCTCTGCCTTACCACTTGGCTATAGCGCCTTATATTTTTATTATATACAACTTCTCTTAAAATGTCTACACTTTTTTAAAATTTTATATTACTAATTTTTTAATACAAAGAAGCCATAAATATGGCTCTTTATATTATCACTCTGTTGTTAAAAAAAGATATGAAAACTTTACTTTCTCATACCCACATTATTTTAATATTAGTCTTATTTTTATACTTTTTCCTTACATACTACTGGTAAATTTATTGTCTTATAATAACTTATCATTCTAATAAGTACTATAATTACTAACGTTATGAATTGTGCTGATTCTATTCCAATTATAGGATATATGAACCAAAGCAAAGTTACTCCTATAATCCCAGCAACACAATAAATATCATGCTTAAAAATTTGTGGTTTTCTATTAGTTATTATATCTCTTAGAACTCCACCACCAACGCCAGTAATACTAGCTGCAAATATGAATAACATAAAATTATAATTACTATTAATTGCTTTAACAGCTGCTGATACGAAAAAGGCAGCTAGTCCAATTGCATCGATGAACGCAAATAAATTTTTATACTTTAACTGTCCTTTTAAAAATATAGCTAATAAAGTTCCTGCAATAATAAATGGAATTGTCATATAACTTGTAAAGAATACTGGTATACCTACATTAGTAACAATATCCCTAAGCACTCCTCCACCCATAGCTGTAATTATAGCTATTATATATATACCAAAAACATCAAATTCTTCTTCAATAGCAACTATTGCTCCTGATACGGCAAAAGCTAAAACCCCAATATACTCTAAAACTGTAATGTAGTCCAAAAAAATCCCCCTATTCATTAATATATAAAGACTAATTATTAAAATAATTGCGCCTCTGTCTTTTTACCTGAAAGATTCTCTTACTACATTTAAGATTGCTTCGTCGGTGCCTTATATGGGCTTTCCAGAGTTTTCTCAAAATTTGGTCCTTTTGCCTGAGAGTTTGCCGCACTTTCCCCTTCGGCTCTGTACTTAAACAGCATCTCCCAAATTTCTCAACGAAATACTCGTAAATTATAATATATCCATTATAGTAATTCAATATCTATAATGGATATACTTCTATATTTTTATTGTAGATTTATTAATTCTTTTATTTCTAATACTCTGTCATCACCTAAAATATATTTTGCAATATTAAATAGTTCTTTATCCTCTGTAACTAAATTTACCTCATCATTAATATAACAAGCATATAACTGTAATAAATCATTTTGAGATAAATTATTGCTACTAAATTTATCCTTAGTTTTATAATCAAATATCATATAAAAACCACTTACATTTTCCTTTTCAACCTCCATACTATAGGGCAACAAACTACAAAATCTCTCACTTAAAACTTCTTTTCTTTTATACTCTTTTGTTTCTTTTATAGATAATTCATTTAATACTTCTCTTAATATAAGTACCTTATTTTCTTTTAGTAATTTATCTAAACTTTTATTATCTCTTTCCCAAAGCTTAATTATTATATTAGTATCTAATAAATATTTTTTCATTTGTCCTTCTCCTTTCATAACATAATTGTTTTAATTATAATCAAATATAAAATATAATTAAATTAATTTCATATTTCTTTTAAGTAATTACTAGTATCTTGGTATCATAATTCAATATAAAGCATTAATTTGAAGTAATAACCCAAAAATAATAAGGTAACTCTAATTCATTACTAAGAGTTACCTTTAAATATTAACTATTATGCACAATAATTTGATTTTTTATCTACTTCTGAATAATAATTTATTATATTTATAATAAAATTTCTTGTGTCAAAATTTAATTTTTTTGTACTTGAAATCTCTTTGACTGAAAATTGTTTTGTAAAAAAACTATATGCTAATTCAGTTAAAAATCTTGATGTACTTACTATTCTTGAATCATTTAATAATTCTTTAAACATTATATTTGTTCCTACTATATATTCCTTAGCTACTATATAAACTTCATTAATACTTAATAATTTTAATACTATATATAAATCTTTGTTTAATTTCCCCATAAAATTTTGAACTATTTCAATATAATTTTTTTCATGATATGAATCTACAAACTGTAATCCTTTTTCCATATTAAATCACCTCTATAAATATTTTAATCAATCAATTTGTCAATTTGGTTACAATCTTCTTAATTTATTCTTAAATATTATTAACTTTTTTATTAACATAATAAATTTTTTCCCTTTTTATTATACTGTATAAACCACCCACTGTAAATGTTTACTTAATATTTCAAGTAGAACTCTATTCCCTAATTAACAATATTAATTTGATAATAGAGTTCAATACATTTTTATTTTTTAAACTTTAATCCAAACTTCCCTTTCAATCTTGTCCATATATTTAAATCATCATTATCATCCTCTTCTTCCTCTATATAATATTGATTACTTTCCTCACATTCATCTTTTGAATTATTAAATTCATAACTTTCTTCTTTTTCTTTATCAAAAAAATCTTTTTCTATATTTTGAACTTGAGCTTCATTGTGCATTAACTGCTTAATATTCAGACCCAATACATATATAGAGCTTTCTAACATATATAGTTTTTCTGTAGTATTACAATATAAACCTTCAACTAGCTTATAATTTTCTTTATCTTTTTCTTTAACCCAAGCCTTTAATGTTATACTCTCTTCTCCTATTTTTATATCTTTAATAGAATATACTCCATCAAAAACTCTATATGAAACATTTTTAATTTTATCTATTATTCTACCTCTTAATATTGTATCTAGTCCATTAAATAATTTTTTGTTATCTATTATTTCCATTGAAACTGTTTCTTTTACCTGATGGTATATAGGATATTCTTTCTCTTCTATTAACATAGTTAATATCTTTGTTTCATTAACATTAGAATGGTAAAATTCATTTACTACTTTACTTTTTTCAAATAATTCTTCTAATTTATTATAGAAATACCCAAAATACAACAACACTATTTTTTCTTCATCTTTTATATTATTTTCTATAACCTTTATGTTATCTAATATTTCATTTAAAATTTCTATAGACTCGTAATTTTTATTTTCTATAAATACTGATTTTAACTTTTCTATTAATATTAAATTATCTGCAGTATTTCTTTCCTCTTCAATATCATTTACTGCCAACTTTTCAGTTACTATTTCATTGATTTTCTTTTCTTCTTCGTAGTTCTTTACTTCATTCATAATTTTATTTATAGATTCTTCTATAGATTCACCTTCATCTATAGTACTATTCTCATCTATGTATTTATCTTCATCTACTTCAACAATATCTATAGAAATATTATTCTCTTTTTTAGACCTTATTTTAAAACTATTACTCTTTTTTTCTTCTAATATATTATCAACTCTATCTATAATAGAATCACTAATACCTCTTTTTAATTCTTTTAGCTCTATTTTTATTTTTTCTATTTCCTCATTTGCTAATTGTAATTTTTGCTTTTGATTTTCTATTTGAATTTCTTTTTCTTCAATTATTTTTAATAACTCTTTTTTATTCATTACTTTTTCATCTAATTTAAACTTTTCTCTATCCATACTTTATCCTACTATCTTCTTTTAGATTAATATATTTATAAATACATTGTACTACTAAACTCTAATATTAAAGTTACAAAATAGTTACACCATTATTATATTACTTTTATTTAAGCCTATTATATTAATTTTTCAAAAGCTACTCTTTCACTTTCATCATCTAAATATATTATTCCACAATATTTAAAATCATTTTTCTCAAGTAACTTTTGCATTGAAATATTATCTTTATGTGTATCTATTTTTATGCTATTTACTCTATTTTCTTTACATAAACTTTCCACTTCTTTAATTATAGCTGAGGCAATTCCATTACCTTTAACTTTTTCACTAACAGCAATTCTATGTATAACAGCATAATTGCCACTATTTAACCATTCTCCATTATATATTTTTTTATATGTTTTATCTTCTTCAAATGAAACCATTGCTGTTGCTAATATTTTATTTTCACTTTCTAATACATAACTACTATTTTTTTTAATATCATTATATATAGTATCACTATTTGGATATCCATTTTGCCATTGATCTACTCTATTTTTTCTAAAATACTCCTTTGCTTCATTTATTATCTTCATTACGTTATTTATATCTTCTACAGTTGTCTTTCTAAATTTCATATATACTCCTCAATAAATAGCATTAAATTTTTACTACATATTTACTCTTTTATTATATAACAAAAGAGGGATAAAAGTATCCCCGTACATAAATTTTAAAATAAAAGCTTTTTTAAACTATTATTAATTCCTTGTAACATATTAGGTACTATCCTGGATATACTTGGTAAAAATATAGAAACTATAAATCCTATACCACAAGCAACAAAAACAGTGTATTCCCTAGCTATTTGTCCTGTATAAATTTGATAGCCATGAATAGCTGAAATAGCAATAGTTCCAAATATTATCACCTTTGATACTATCCAAGATGAAATGCTTATTATTCTACATATAAAAATTAATATCGATAATAGTACTATTATTGGTAACACTAATATTTTTACTGGTATCAATAATAAACCTAAAACCCCATCAGAGCCTTTTTCTTTTTTGACTACAACATTTTTATTTATTTCTTTATTGTTATAACTTCTATCTCTAGAATCATATTCTTTATTATTTTTGCTTACACTACTTCTTTTAGCTGAGTTATTATTTTTATTATTCTTTCTACTCTTATAATTAGTTTTTTTCTTTATCTTTTTTATAATTTTTTCTTCGAAATCTTCCTCTTCATCTTCATCATCAAAAAATTCATCACATTCTTCAAAATCTTCCTTTGATTTAAATATAACTCTTTCTTCCTCAGTCTCATTATCTTGGATTAAAGACTCTTTCACTATTTCTTCTCTGCTAATTAAGACAGTAGCAGCATAACTATTTTCTATATTTTGATTTTCAAGTTTAACTTCTTCTTTATTTACTGATATATCAACTGGTTTTTCTTCAATTTTATTTTTCTTAAATAGAGAACTTACTTCTTCATCAAATATTTCTTCCTTTTGATCTTGTAATATACTTCCTTCATATTTTAATGAATCATATGCTTCTTTAAACAAATCTAGGAATTTTTTTAATCTTTTTTCATCTTTTACTTCTTCTTTAAATATTTCAACTTGCCTATTATAAGCTTCTTTAATCTCTTCTTGAGTTGCATTTTTCTCAATACCTAAAACTTTATAGTAATTCATTTCCTCTCCTCCTATCCTTGCCTATTTATATACATTACTGATTATATCAATTTTATTATAAACCCACAAATAGTACATATAACTAAGAACTTTAAATAAAAACAATTATCTACTACATGCATTTTACATTTTTAAATACTTTATTACATTTATTCTTTTTTTTGTTATATAATCTATATTAAGGTTGATTTTTGTTTTTTAAATGTCTATAATATATATTAAATAATAATTATTATTCCTTATATATATATAATATATTTTTCAAAATAGAAAATACTATATATATTAAATAAACGAGGTGAAGTTATGAGTAAAATATCAATAATAGGTGCAGGTGCAATTGGTGCTACAACAGCATTTGCCTTACTACAAAAAGGAATAGCACGAGAAATTGTAATTAATGATATAAATCAAGAAAAGGCCCTAGGAGAAGTTCTAGACTTAATGCATGGTAGTTCTTTATGTAGGCCTTGTAATGTTACTTTAGGTACTTTAGAAGATACTAAAGATTCAGATATAATTATAATAACTGCTGGATCTCCACAAAAACCTGGTGAAACTAGATTAGATTTAGTAGATAAAAACTATGCAATATTTAAAAGTTTCATTCCAAAAATTGCAAAATTAAGTCCAAATTCAATATTATTAGTTGTATCTAACCCTGTAGATGTTCTTTCATATATGACATATAAACTTTCCGGCTTCCCAAAAGAAAGAGTAATAGGTTCTGGTACTGTATTAGATACAGCAAGGCTTAGAAGCTTACTTGGTAAATATTTCGGAATTGATGGAAGAAATGTAGAAGGTTATGTTCTAGGTGAACATGGTGACAGTGAATTTGTAACTTGGTCATCATTAATGATTGGTAGCATACCAGTAAAAAGCTTCTCTGAGCAAAATTCTATAGCTTGGGATAAAGAAACTGAAACTGTTATAGCTGAAGATGTTAAAAATTGTGCTTATGAAGTTATTAAAAGAAAGGGTGCTACTGCTTTTGCTGTTGCAATAGCTCTTGAAAGAATAGTTGAAGCTATTATTAGAGATGAAAAATCTATTTTAACTGTTTCAACTTTATTAAATGACTATTATGGTGTTAATGATGCTTATTTAAGCGTTCCTACTATTCTTGGAAGAAATGGTATAGAAAAAGTTTTAAATATTCAATTATCACCTACTGAGCAAGAAAAGTTTGTATCATCAGCTAATTTAATGAAACAATATATAGATAGAATTAATGATAAATAAAATCAATAAAAAACTGTATCAAAATCTGATACAGTTTTTTATTAAATTAAGTTATTATATAACCTTAATTAAGATAATACTTTTTTTAAATAACTAAATAAATTTTATAGAACTCTTCTAGCTCGTCCAATTGAACTCCATGGAACATCAGTTATTCTTACTTTTTTACCATGGTTTGGAGATTCTATCCATTGTCCATTTCCTATATACATACCAACATGTCCTAAATTACTATAGAACAATAAATCACCCGGCTGTACATCATCTAATGATACTTCTACCCCGCTTTTTATTTGGTCATAAGTTGTTCTTCCAATACTTATATTAGCTTTACTAAATCCCCATTGCATAAACCCAGAACAATCAAACATTCTTACTCCACTATCAACGTATTGATATAAAGTATCATATTTACCCGCAGAAGCATAGTCTGGGAATCTATTCTTTAATGTTTGTATTGATGCGCTAGTCACTAATTCTCCTGAACCACCATAAGCATATGGAGATCCAATATGAGATTTTAACTCTTCTAATACAATGTTATATGCATTAGAAACAGAAGTATTACTATCGCTATTATTACTACTATTGTTTCCCGTATTATTATCACTTCCAGTAGATATTTTTACATAATCTGAACTTACGTATCCAACTGATCCTTTAAAATTAATTTTATACCAATTTCCTTCTTTTCCAGTTATATTGACACTTTCATTGTTTAGTAAATATCCTAATACTACTGCAGTTGAAGAAGGCTGTTTTCTTACTCTTAGATTAGAAGAAACATTTGTAACAACTCCCATAGTATTCATTGTTTGAGAAGAATTATTACTATCGCTTGTTGAATTACTATTTCCAGTATTTGAATTCGATTCCGAAGATGGTTTATTTTCAGTTATATAATCCTTATGAACATAAGCATATGATGAATTATACTTAATTTTATACCAACTTCCTGTTTCACCTACTATATTCACAGAATTACCTGAGTATAAAGTTCCTAAAATAGTTGAACTAGTAGATGCTTCTTTACGAACTCTAAGTCCTCCACTACTTACATTATAAACGTACCCTGTTTTATTAACTTCTGTTTCTGAAGAACCAGTATTTTCTGTATTATTACTTTGTGTATTATTAGTTGAATTGCCATTAGTTGTGATATATTCTTTACTTACATAACCATACCCACTATTATATTGTATTTTATACCATTCTCCTTCTGATCCAACTATATTTACTTCAGTATTGTTAGTAAGATATCCTAATATTGATGAGCTTGTAGACGCCCCACTTCTTACTCTTAAATTAGTAGATACATTATAGACCTTACCTTTTGTTGATATTACTGAAGATGATGAAATCTCTTTTACATAATCTCCATGAACATAACCAGTTATTCCATTGTACTTAATTTGATACCAACTTCCGCTTTTAGAAATGATATCAAATGTACTACCATTTCGCATAGTTCCTAATACTGATGAGTTTGTGCTTGCTGATTCTCTAATTCTTAAAGTTGAAGTTACATTAACAACTTGTCCTTTACTTATAGATGCTACTTCTATTCCACTATTTATTTCTGTAGCACTAGCTGGTACATTTTTAACAGATAAAATAGTTCCAACAACACCAGAAATAGCAATTATCTTTTTTATCTTTTTTTTCTGCATATTTTTCCACATCCCCCGCTTACTTAAATATATATTTTGACATAATAAATTATATATTTTTTCACTTTAATTTGCCATATTTTTTAGCACATTCTTCTTATTTTTTATCATTTTTAATAAATTTAATCTGTATTATCTAAGATTTTTTATCATATCATTTTTCAGATTCCATAATTTTTCTGACAAATCAACATAATATCCCTGTGGATTATTAAATCTCTTTACCTCCTCCCACAATAATTCCACTTGTTCTAAAGAATATTTTCGAATCTCATCCAACTTTGGTGTTTTATAAACACATTCCCCTTGAATAAAAATTGGCACTTGTATCTTTTTCGCATAATAATTTGTTACAACTTTCCTCTTCCATGTATGTATAGGATCAAATATCTCATAATCTTTTGAATCATCTATTATTTCATTTCCTAATGTTAATACATCTGCTATAGCTTTATTATTCTCCTTATCAAATAGCCTCCAAACTGTTTTATAACCTGGATTTGTGACCTTTTCTATATTTTCTGATAACTTAATTCTTGGAACTATATTATTTTTTTCCTCAACTGCAACTAACTTATATACTCCTCCAAATACAGGTTCTGACTTTGCAGTTATTAATCTTTCTCCAACTCCAAATATATCAATACAAGCTCCTTGATTCATAAGATCTGCTATTATATATTCATCTAAACTATTAGATGCAAGTATTTTACAACCTTCTAATCCATTTATATTTAATATTTTTCTTATTTCCTTTGAAAGATATGCCAAATCACCACTATCTAATCTAACACCTTTAAGACTTTTTCCTTGTGGCTCTAATACCTCTTTAGAAACTTTAATAGCATTGATTATACCTGATTTTAAAACATTATAAGTATCTATTAATAAAACACAATTATCAGGATATGTTTTAGCATATGTCTCAAAAGCTTTATACTCATCACCAAATAATTGTATCCATGAATGAGCCATAGTTCCTACTGCTTTAACCCCAAATATCTCATCTGCAATAGTATTTGCAGTTCCATCTGCACCACCTATATAAGCTGCTCTAGCACCATATATAGCTGCATCATATCCTTGACTACGCCTTGCCCCAAGTTCTAATACTTCTTTTCCTCCTGCAGCTCTTCTTATTCTATTTGCTTTTGTAGCTATTAGACTCTGATGATTAATTGTTAAAAGTAACATTGTTTCTATCAACTGCGCTTCTATAACTTTTGCTTTAACAGTTATTAAAGGTTCATTAGGAAATACAGGCGTTCCTTCTTTTATAGCATAAATATCACCTGTAAACTTAAAATTTAATAAATACTCTAGAAACTCTTCACTAAATAATTTTCTTTGTCTTAAATATTCAATATCATTTTTAGTAAAATTTAAACCTTTTATATATTCAATTACTTGCTCTAAACCGGCTAAAATTGCAAATCCTGAGTTGTCAGGATTTTTTCTAAAGAACATATCAAAATAAACTATTTTATCTTTTAAATTATTTTTAAAATACCCATTAGCCATAGTAAATTCATAAAAATCTACTAACATACTTAAATTTCTTTCATCTTCTAGGCTTATTTTTATCATATTTAATGCTCCTTTAAATTATAAAATACCTTAATTTAAATTAATTTCCATAGTCACATTTTTATTATCTTTTGCTATATCATAAACTTTTACTCATACTTCTTCATAAAATATAAAAAATGCTTAAAAAAAGATAAACTATCTTCTTTTAAGCATTAATCTTAAATTATCTTTGCTAAAACATATCTTCTAAGTCCACCATATTTTAATTTATCCTTTTTAATTTCATAACCTAAACTCTTAAATGTATTTACACTAAACTCATTATATGGTGATGCTGTAGCACATAATATCTTAGTATCTTCTTTTACAGCAATTTTCTCCAATTCTTCACATATTATTTTTTGAAGCTTATTTCCTCTATACTCTTCCTTGACTACAGTAGATTCTATTTGTCCTATCTTTAATAATTCTTCATTTTCTAATCCTATGTCATAACCATAGTTAGATTTATCATAACCCTTTTTAGCATAAACCCCCATTGCAATAAGCTCGTCATCTTCTGTAACACATCCAAGTATCTTTCCATTTTTCTTTATATATTCTTCAAACTCTTCTCTTTCTGTATCAGCATATAACTCTTTATTTTCAAGTCCATCTATTATTATTTTTTGTAATTCCATAATTTTATCTAAATAAGATATATTTAGTACTTTTAACTCCACTTTAACTTCTATCCCATCTTTTCTTTTTAAATTTAATATATTATTCAAATTTATACCTCCAAACTTTTCTTCTACCTAATCAAAATTTTACCTTGTATATAACTAGAATTAAAACATTACTTTCTTATAAATTCTAATATACCTTTAACCTTCAATGCAACTCCAAGAAAAAATTTAAGCTGCCCCTTTATGAGACAGCTTACTTTACTAAAAAATATTGTGTATTAAATTCATTATAAATCCTGTATGCTCATTAAAAATATTTATACCTATAATAATAAGAACAATTCCACCTATAAGTTCAGCATAATCTTTAAATACTAAACCAATTTTCTTACCTGCGATAACACCAATAAAACAGACTATAAATGTTATTAATCCAATAATTAATGATGAAGAAACTATGTTAACATTTAAGAATGCAAAACTTACTCCTATAGCTAAAGCATCTATGCTTGTAGCAATAGCAAGAGTAGTTAATTCCTTATTTGATAACTCACTTTTACTTTTTTCTTCCTCTTCTAAAGTAGTACTTGCTTCATTTGCAGCTTCTTCTTTTTCAGTAATTACTTCTTTACGATTCTCATAAAACTCATAAATCATCTTACCACCTAAAATTGATAGTAATATTAAAGCAATCCAATGATCTATAGCTTTTATATATCCTTGAAAGCTTATTCCTAACATCCATCCCATTAATGGCATTACTGCTTGAAAAACTCCAAAGAATAAAGCTATTCTTATAGCTATTCCTTTAGTTAAATTTTTCAAAGTCATTCCTTTTGTAACTGATACAGCAAATGCATCCATTGATAAAGCAATTGCTGTAAGTACAATTGTAATAATGTTCATAATCATTCTCCTCACTTATTATTTTCTCTTATTTTTTTACTTATATACAAAAAAATAACGAGATTCATGGATGCAAAAAAGCATCCATGAGTCTCGTTATTTAAGATTAAGCCAGATTTCATTCAAAATCATTATGTTGACCTAACCACATTTACATGCTAACTACTCCCTCACAGGACCAACATATTATACTATTATATTATTTATATGTCAATCATTTACTTATATCCTATTTCTCTTCAAATACCTTCCATATCCCTTTTTTCCTACAAACTCTCCATCTTTAGAAATTATCTTTCCTCTTAATATTGTAAATATAGGGTATCCCTTAAGGCTAAATCCTTCATAAGCTGTATAATCTACATTAGAATGAAGTTTATCAGTAGTCAAAGTAACATCCTTATTAGGATCTATTATGGTAATATCGGCATCACTTCCAACTGCTATTGTTCCCTTTTTAGGATATAATCCAAATATCTTAGCTGGATTTGTACAACATACCTCTACAAACTTATTTATGCTTATTCTCCCCTTCATTACCCCTTCAGAAAAAATTAATGCCATTCTTTCTTCAACTCCTGGTGCACCATTGGGGCATTTAGTAAAATCCTCTTTTCCTAGTTGTTTATCTTTATTAAATGAAAATGGACAGTGGTCTGTTGCTATAGTTTGTATATATCCATCACTAATACCTTGCCATAAAGCTTCACAGTTCTCAGAACTTCTAAGAGGTGGACTCATTATATATTTTAACCCTTCATTATTTTCTAATTCATATTTACTTTCATCTAGCAATAAATACTGAGGGCATGTTTCTGCATAAACATTTTGTCCACTTTCTCTTGCTTTTCTTATATAATCTAATCCATCTTTTGTTGATAAATGAACAACATATAATCCTTTATAATTAGCCATTTTAGCTAACTTAATCATTCTATTTACAGCTTCCCCCTCTGCTTCTACTGGCCTGCTTAAACAATGATATTTAGAACTTATTAATCCTTTATCTATAAACTTCTTTCTTAAATATTGAATACTTCCATGATTTTCACAATGTATTGTTGTTATTCCACCTAATTCTTTTAATCTTTCAAAAACACTTATCACCTTATCATCATCTATTTTATAATCATAAGTTAAATATCCCTTAAAGCTTTGGATTCCACACTCATCAATAATTTCCTTCATTTCATCTAATATTTCATCATTAACATGCTGTATAACTCCATGGAATCCATAATCTACTACAGCATTATTATCTGCATATTCATGGTATACATTAACCTGATGTTTTAAATCACATCCTTCTGGCCCAAATCCCATATGATCAACAATACTTGTTGTCCCTCCACAAGCAGCTGCAATAGTTCCAGTATAAAAATCATCATTAGCAACAGTATTACCTACATGTAAATTAAAATGAGTATGTATGTCTATTCCACCAGGAACAACATACTTTCCATTAGCATCAATTATCTCATCTACCACTCTAGTAATATTTAAACCTATTTCCTTTACAATTTCATTTTCAATAAAAATATCACCAGTATATTTATCACTAGCCGTAACTATAAATCCATTTTTTATTAATAAGGACATATAATCACCCCCCTCTTTTTTAATATCTATTCTATATCATTTGCCCATATTCCTTTTATAAATATAATTTAAATACTTTTATATCCCCTTAATAGTAAACTCAAAACTCATATCTTTATTTGAAGGTATTAAATATTCATCATGTGGCATAGAACCCCAGCTATCATCTCCTCCAACACCTATATTTTTTAATGATGCTCTTAGAATAGTATGATAAACTGGTGGTAACTCATAGTGATGATATGCATTTTCTAACTCATGTGGAGTATATGGAAGTGCACTAAATTCAAAGTTGTTACCAGTTATCATCAATCCATTGCCTGTATTATCAGTAACCTTAACCCATTTTAAATCAGTTTTGTTACCACACTCTTGTGGAATAACATATTTTGATACATTATCAATGACCTTATTTTTATGAACACCTAATCTTGCACCCTTGTTTCTATCAGAATAATTTTCTTCAATACCTCTACCAAACCAAGTCAAGTTATTATAAGCACAAGGAATTTTAATCATCATCCCGAAATCCAACATATTAGGTAATCCTTCTACTGCCTTATAATCCATTTTTACCTTTATACTTCCATCTCCTAATGTGGTATATGTTACATCACATTTACTTTCTGGAGTTGTTGGTAATGCATATGTGTAAGTTATACTTGCTTTATATTCATCATAAGAAATTTTTATATCTATAGCTTTAGCATAAAGACTCGCAACTTTCCATGCTGCACATTTAAATGCCATTGAATTTCCTCTATCATTATCAGTTGGTGCATGCCAGAAGTTTGGCTTAGGAATTTCATTAATATATTCTCTTCCATTAAACTTATAAGATATTAATCCACCATAATTCTTTGAATAAATTACTTCAAAATTTCTTCCTCTTACTCCAAAGTTAACATCACAATCATTTACAATTATTTTTTCATTATATTCTTTATTATTATCTGAAATTTCATAATAATCTTGTCCAAAAGCTACTTCATGACCTTTTTTTGCCCATAAAGTATTCTCCTTCAATACAGCTTTTACATCTATTGTATAATTACCTGAATTACTCTTTTTAGATATTGGTAGATTTATCTCTATTTCACTACCAGCTTCAAGGCATATATTTAACTTTCCATATTCTATAACATTTCCTTCTCTTAAATACTCCCAAAGAATATCATATTGATCCAAATTTATAAATAAATTATCATTTTTTATTCTTACAGAATTGAAATTAACATCTATCTTTATATTTTGGTAGTTAAACTTTACTTCTTGCATCTTTGGTGATTCTTTTCTCTCAGCATAAATAATACCATTCATACAGAAATTATAATCTGTAGGTCTATCTCCAAAATCACCACCATAGGCTAAATAGTCTTTTCCATAAATATCTTTAGTCATTAGTCCTTGATCAATAAAATCCCAAATAAATCCCCCTTGATACATTTGATACTTGTCTTCAAGCTCTATATATTTATGCATTGCACCATTAGAATTTCCCATAGCATGAGTATATTCACATAACATAAATGGCTTTTCTGGATTATTATTTAAATATTCTTCAATATCCTTCACTTTTGCATACATTCTACTTTCCATATCAGAAGTATTATTGTATCTTCTATCATTAAATACTCCTTCATAATGTACTAATCTACTACTATCAGTATTTCTAAAGTATTCAGACATTAAATAAATATTTTCTCCACCAAATGATTCATTCCCACAAGACCAAATAACTATAGATGGATGATTTTTATCTCTTTCTAGCATAGATTTTGCTCTATCTAAAACACACTCTCTCCACTCCTTCTTTGAACCTGGAACAACACATTTCGGATCTATTTTCCCCATCTTTTGCCATGTACCATGACTTTCTAAGTTAGTTTCATCAATAACATAAAGTCCATACTCATCACATAATTCATAGAAATAGCTTTGATTTGGATAATGAGAAGTTCTAACTGCATTAATGTTATTCCTCTTCATTGTTTTAACATCCCAAAGCATTTCCTCCTTAGTAATATATCTTCCTGTATAACAACTAAACTCATGTCTATTTACCCCTTTAAAAACAATTCTTTTACCATTAATATGCATTATATTATTAATCATTTCAAAAGACCTAAATCCAACCTTTTGTTGTATAACTTCAATTATATTATTATTTTTATCTAAGACCTCTATTAGCAAGTTATAAAGATTTGGCTCTTCTGCACTCCATAGCTTTATATCCGTTAACTCTTCCTTTATACTTAATTTATTACCTTCAATACTTTGAGTTTTCTCTAAAATTTTATTATTACTATTATCTATTAAAGTAAATTTAAGAGCTGAATCTAAATTTCCTTCAATTTTTAAGTCAACATCTAGCTCACATTTTTTATAATTATCTTTAAGATTTGTATGAACAAAAATATCATTTATATGAGTTTCTGGCTTTGTATATAAATACACATCTCTAAATATTCCTGAAAATCTCCAAAAATCCTGATCTTCTAACCAACTTCCACTACAAAACTTAACTACCATAACAGCTAATTTATTTTTTCCTACTTTATATAAATTGCTTAAATCAAAATCAGATGGCGTAAAGCTATCTTCACTATATCCGACAAAATTACCATTTAACCATATAAAGAAAGCGCTTTCAACTCCTTCAAAAAAAACATGTAATTGTTTACCAAAGAATTCTGAAGATATCTCAAATTCCTTTACATAACATCCAACTGGATTATATCTTTTAGGAACCAATGGAGGTACAATATCATCATGTCCATCCCAAGAATACATTGTATTTACATAATGTGGTTTATCATATCCTTGAAGCTGAATGTGTCCTGGAACTTTTATATTATCCCAACTCTCAACATTATAATCCTCTTCATAAAAATTATTAATTATTCCATCCAAGTTTTTACTATAATGAAATTTCCACTCTCCATTTAATAGTGTTTTAAAAGAAGAATTACCTTCTAATAACTCCTCTAAATTTCTATAGAATTTATGATCCGATTTAGCTTCTAGCCTATTAATTTCATAAATCTCTGAATTCTCTAAATAACTTAAATCAAATTTTCTCATTTCCCTTCCTCCATTTCTCTAATTACCTCTTATTTTTTATAATAATATTTTTACTTATCATCTATATTTTATCACGATATTTATCTTATAATCTAGTCATTTATTTAAAATTTATATATTTTGTTAATATTTTCAATATTATTGGATGTTTTTTAACTTACAATATATTAATTTGTATATATTGTAAGTTATCTGTTTATATTACTTCTTAATCTACTACCTCTTCCTTCTTTTCTTTTGTTGCATTATTTATTGCCTCATTAACCTCATCTAAAACTTCATCTAAAACTTTATCTAGTTCATCTATATTATTCTCTTCATCCTCCTCATTGCTCTCCCCGTAATTATTTCCATTGTTATTACCACAATAAATACCTTTTTTAATAGGTGCTATTAAAAAACCTGCTACCACTCCAGAAAAAAAACATGCTGCTCCTAATAGAATTTTTTCTTTTTTATTCATTTAACCCTACCTCCAATATAATTTGTTTGCTTAAACATATACATTAGTTATATGTTCAATATTTTAATAATATTATTTACTTATAATTATTTAATAATATATATACAAATTAAAACCCTATCAAATATTAAATAATTTGGAGTTGCCATACTTGTAGGAATTAAACTTCTATCATAATAACTACCTTCTGATGTATAAAACTCTATTTTTATATCTTTATTGTTATTTGGTATTAATGTTAAGGTTTTTTCACATACCTTAACATCAAATTTTAATTCTGATCTTTCACTTGTTTCTCCAGCTTCCCTATAATTAAATAATGGAACTAAATTTAACTTAGCCTCCTCACTACCATTTTCAATTTCATAGCATACAGCAACAGTATTATGTCCATACTCCATAGCTATACTTTTATTTATATAAACATCTTCAACCTTATATCTATATTCTGGAACCGTATCCAAAATGAACTGTTCTAAATACTGTTGTCCATTTTTTTGAAGTTCCTATATATTGCTAAGATGTTAAATCATACTCTCTATCTTTAATAATAATTTGCTCTTGCACTCTTGTAAGTATAAGCTTTCTATTTACAGGTGCATTTAATGAAGCTACTAAATATCCATGAAAAGCCTGTGAAGCTCCACCTGCAACAGTATGGTTAGCATATCCACCAATTCCATTACCAACTGCCCATGATAATTCATTACCATCTTCTATTGTTTTCCACATTCCTCTTCCATACTTATACATATATTCTTCCCCTTCTTTTACTAAGTTATATTTTGATAATGAAATTATACATAAGTTTTTTTTAACAAACAATAAAACATATCTGCTACTTTTACACTAAAACTGCTAAATTATTCATTACGTGTAAGCAAAAAAATGAAATATTTATTTTCCAGGAAACGTGAAATTTTTACCTATAATTTATATAATTAATGTCTTTTGCTACATGTTATATAACAAGTTGTTAACTAAAAGTATTTTAACCTAAATAAAATAATACTCTTTAAATTAAAAGATAATTATTCTATTAAAATAATTTATAGTACAGAACATTAACTTTATAGGTATTTCTCTTTTAAATTGCAGACCTAGGCCTTAAAGCCAGTAATAGAGAAAATTTAATGATATAACCGAAATAAAGTATTATATAATAAGCTTTAGAATTTAATTATTATTGTAATAAAATTAGCGTTAAAAAGCTGAGGCAAGCGATAGCGAACTTCGAAGCTTTAGCTGATTTTATGGAGATAATAATATAAACTCTTAGCGAAATTATATGACTTAATGAAGGTCATATCATTAATTTTCGGCATCATGGCATTAACGCTTTGGTGTACAATATTATTTGCTATGTTGATCTGTGAAGTCTCCTTTGCTTATTGCAATGCGCTCTGCAACTAGGTTAGAAAGCACTTCATTTACGGTCCAATCTATTGAAGTTTCTGTAACTACAGCCTTTAAAACATTATTCACTCTTACTTTTTTTAGATTTTCAATAAAGATATTCATCTTTGCTGGTGGTATTGCATTAAATATTATAGCTCTTTCTTTTCTTCCATCTTCACATTCTGTATTTATATTATTATCTAATACATCTTTAATAACTGTATTACCATTTTTACTATTTAAAATTATTTGATCTCTAATACCTAAAATCATTGCGCAATTTTTAACTTTTTGCAAATCCTTTCCTGCTAAATTACAAAGTAATATGCAAGCTCTCCCCTCTCTAGCAGTACTATCTTTTATATCTAACTTATCAAATGACATATGTATTCCTCCAATTTTATTTATTAACTTTTTTAGTATAATTATATCATAAAATTCTTTTATTTAATATTTAAACAATAATAATTATTATTTAATATTTAAAATAAAGCTTATGATTCTGTAAGAAATATTATATAATTTTAAACAAATGTATTTTCAAATATTTTCCAATTTGTTATAATATAATATATGTTATGTAAATAACTATTTCTATGTTAAAGATTGGAGTGTTTTTAGTGGAAAAAAATTTAAAATTCAAAATATACAATAAGGTTTTAAATAAATGCTTTAAAGTAACTAGAATAGATTATATGGATGAGGTTGTTTATTACTTTGATAGAGATAAAAATGATGAAGATATAGTTTCTTTTGATGATTCGGTCCTTTTAATGCCTACTGGAATTTGTGACTCTTTAGGTCGTGAAATATTTGAAGGTGATGTTATAACCTACCAAGAAAGTAGTTTTACTTATAAAAAGACTGCTGAAATAATATATGAAGATGGGTGCTTTATGACAAAGCAACTATTTCAAAAAAATTTAGAACTTAAAGCTCAAAAAGAAAACCTAATTGTTAACGACTTTAAAGATTTATTATGTGTTGCTACCTCATCTGTCTACAAACCAATTAAAATTATAGGTAATATTTTTACTTATAAATTAAGCAAAAATAATGGCAAAATTAAAATAGAAGTTTAATATAGCTTCTATTTTTTTTATGAAAAAATAGAATATCGCATATACTACGATATCCTATTTCAATTTTAAAATTTCTTTATTATACTCTTATAACTTTTCTATTAAAGCCTTACTTTATACTTCCATAATTATCGGTACAATTATAGGCTTTCTCTTAGTTTTACTATATATAAATGAACCAACATCATTTCTAATATTATTTTTTATCTCTGACCATTTAAATATATTTTTATCTATTGAAGTTTGTATACTATCGTAAGATATTTCTTTTATTTGCTTTACTAGTTCTTCTGATTCTCTTACATATATAAATCCTCTTGTCACAATATCTGGACCTGAAACAATAGAACGACTTTCTTTTTCTATTGCCACAATAATATTTATGATACCATCCTTTGATAAGTTTTTTCTATCCCTTAAAACTATATTACCAACATCTCCGATACCAATACCATCAACTAAAATATTTCCTGCTTGAACTTTACCGCTTATGCAAGCTGACTTCCTATTTAAACTTAGCACATCACCATTTTCTAAAATAAATGATTTACCTTTTTCTAAACCTACTTCCTCTGCTATTAATATGTGTTTTCTTAAATGTTTATATTCACCATGTACTGGCATAAAATATTTAGGCTTTAAAATTGATTGTAATAATTTTAATTCCTGCTCACAAGCATGACCTGATACATGAATTTCTTCTATTGATTTATAAATAACATTAGCACCCTTTTGTGTTAATTCATTTATAACCTTTGATATAGCTTTTTCATTTCCTGGAATAGGATTTGCAGATATAATTATCATATCATCTTTTTCTATTTGAATATTTTTATGATTAGAACATGCCATTCTTGTAAGTGCTGACATAGGTTCTCCTTGGCTTCCTGTAGTTACAATTGTTATTTGATTGCTGTTATATAACTTTAAATCTTTTAAGTCAATTAACAAGCCTTCTGGCATATCTAAATATCCAAGTTTTATTGCAACCTCTGATATTTTTTCCATACTTCTTCCGCTAAAAGCAATTTTTCTTCCATATTTAATAGATGAATTTATTATTTGTTGTAACCTATGAATATTTGATGCAAATGTTGCTACAATTATTCTTCCAGTTCCTTTGCTAAATAAATTATCTAATGTTTCACCCACTGTCTTTTCTGACATTGTATATCCTGGATGACATGCATTAGTACTATCAGCCATAAGTAATAACACACCTTGTTTACCTATCTTAGCTAATCTTTGTAAATCTATTACCTTACCATCAACAGGAGTAAAATCTACTTTAATATCTCCAGTATGAACTACTATACCTAATGGAGTATGAATTGCTAATGCACAACTATCTGCAATACTATGATTTACTCTTATAAATTCTACTTTTAATTTTTCTAAAGCTATAGTATCTCCTGGCTTAACTACATTTAACTCTACTATATCAAGCATTTTATGTTCTTCTAACTTATTTTGAATTAACCCTATGGTTAAATTAGTAGCATAAATCGGAGCATTAATTTGCTTTAGTATATATGGTATCGCCCCTATATGATCCTCATGTCCATGAGTTATAAAAAATCCTTTTATTCTATCTTTATTATTAACTAAGTATGTTACATCTGGAATTACAACATCTATTCCATACATTTCCGAATCTGGGAAAGTCATTCCACAATCCACAACCATGATTTCCTCACCATATTCTATTACTGTTATATTCTTTCCTACTTCTCCTAGTCCACCTAACGGTATAACTTTTATCTTTTTTTTGCTTTCCATTAAAATCCTCCAAATTATTTATCTTAATCTATTTTTTTGCACAAAAACAAAAGTTGTTTTAAATCAACTCACTTATAATTAAATATTATTTTATAATTCAATACGTTCAATTCTATATAACTAAACTAACATCTCTTATAAAGTTATTTACTTAACATTGCATTTGCAATATTTAACATCTGATTATGTTAATTTTATCTATTGCCTAATGGTGCTAAGTTTATTTAAATATAATTTTTATATACTAATATAAAACAACTTAAATAAATACATTTAAAAATATATTACTTATATTCATTTAACTTTTTTTATATTTATAAGTCATTATAAACAATTTCCCACATTTTTTCAACTCTATACCCGAATTGTTCGTTAAAGCTTGAATGCCTTGATAACGAAAATTATTAATTTTTCTCTATCACTGACTTTTAATCTAAAGTTAACTATCCAATAAATTTATAGTACAAAATATTAGCTATAAATGAAATGTTATAGACTGATACATGAATAAAGAAAAAAATGAAATATTAATTTAGAGAGAACATTGAAATTGAGCCGTAGAATTTAATAATTGATGGAGTAAAGTTGCGTTAAGTGAAGCTCTAAATTTTAATTTAGTTAGCTGAGCTTACTCCTCTGAGCGATAGTGAAGAGTGAGTTTCCTTTTAAAAGGAAGCACCTTCTCCTTACATCGAATGTGTAAGTTCGATTGACAAATTAAAATTTTGAATCTCACTTAAGTTTAAAAACTTTAGCAAACTTTACGGAATCAATTATATAAATTCTAGGTGAAAATTTCACGTTTCTTGGAAAATAAATATTTCATTTTTCGCTTACATGTGGTACGGCCTTAAATTAATTCTAATAACTTTAAAACATGAGTTGCAATTTTTCTTTCTTTTCCTTTGTATGGATATGAATGTATGTGAATTGCTGGATTGAAGTTTAGTTCTATTATCGCATAATTAGTGTTTTCATCTCTATAGTCTTCAAGCATCATATCCACCCCACAAATCTTAGCTCCTGCAGCTTTTGCTGCATTTACTGCTATATCCTTAAACTTTTGTGGAATATCATCTGTATAATCTACACTATCTCCACCAGTACTAATATTTGAATTTTCTCTTAAATATATTATTTCATCCTTTTTAGGAATATAGTCAAAATTTTTACCTTGTTGTTTTAAGAATAACTCTGCATTTTCTTCTAATCTTATTTTTTCAAGTGGTGTTACATATCCCTTACCACGTAGTGGATCTTGATTTTTAACTTCAACTAATTCTGTTATAGTTTTTTCTCCATCACCAATAACATTAGCTGGAACTCTATGTAGAATTCCTACTACTTCATCATTTATAACTAAAAATCTATATTCTTTTCCTTTAATAAATTCTTCTATAAGAACTGTATTATCATTTTTAAAAGCTATTTCAAAAGCATGAATTATATCTTCTAAATTTGCACCATCTGGGAAAATATTAATTCCTATACCAAAGTTAGTACTCTTTGGTTTTATTACAATAGGTTTATTAATATAGTTATGTGCCTTTATTTTTGCATCTTCTATACTATTAAACTCTTCACCTCTTGGTACCTTTACTCCCTTTTCTGCTAAAACCTTTTTAGTTACAGTTTTATTTTCCATAATCAATACAGATACATATGTATCCTTAGAAGTCTTAGTAGCTTGCTTTACATATTCTATTTTTTCATTATTTTTAAGAGATATAAAATTTTCACTTCTATCAACTATATTTACAGTAATTCCTCTTTTAATAGATTCCTTCATTAAAATTTGAGTTGATAACTCTAAATCCTCATATCCTTCTAATTTAAATCTATTTTTGTATGCAGACTCTTTATACATTCTAGCTAAATTTAAAAATGCATCAATATATCCTTCTTCTTTTATTTTTTCTGTTATTTTATATGAATAAGTTAATTTACTATCTTTAACTTTATCTATCATATTATTAATTATATCTTCAAAGCCTAAATTTAACTCATTATTAACACTCATAACTTCATTAAGTATTTCTAATCCAAAATCTATTCTATTGATGACTTTTCCATCTTGTTTTAACTCTATATCATCAATTCCATGTACTGCAATTAATTGTTGATTTTCCAAAGCTTCTTCTTGCCAGTTTTTGAAATCACTTTCTTCCTTAGTTAATAAATAAATATTAAATACTTGTAAAAATCTTAAATCCTCTAAACTTATTCCACCTTTTTCAAATGGATTAATATCAATTGTTCTATATTCTAAATACTTTATTCCATCATTAAGTAATGATTCTTTAAAATTCTTTGTATCACTTGGCTTTAATCTTATTTGGCTATATAATTCCTTATGACTTTCTATTAATTCATCTTTAATATATTGATTTATACTTTCTAAATGCTCATCAACACTATTATAGCTTGGGAATAAATCCACCTTATTTTTGTATCCACATTTTCCATTTCTATGTGATATTGCCCCTAAGCTACTATACTCACTGTGCTTAATTTTCTTTAATGGACATTTACAGCTATCAATAAAACTTTCATGTACAATTGGTGATGCTCCAAGGAGGTATACTATAAGCCATCTATATCTTAAGTAATTTCTAGCTATCTTTAAATAAATACTATTTTTAAACTCTTTATAAGACAAGTTCTTTTCACTATCTTCATATAATCTTTCAATTATAGCTTCATCAAAAGAAAAATTATAATGAATTCCCGATATAAGTTGCTTTTTCCCACCATATTTAATCAATAATTTTTCTCTATACTCTTGAGCTTCTTTACTATGATTAGAAAACTTAGCTACTGGAATATCCTTATCATCTGGTATTATACATGGCATTGATTCAGGCCATAAATATTCATCTCCTATTTCCATGGCAGCTATATCATATAATGCTCTTGTAAAATTATAAGTTTCTTTAATATCTGATAATGCTGGTGTTATAACTTCTATCTGACTTTCTGAAAAATCTGTAGTTATATATGGATTATGTGCTTTATCTCCAAACTCCTCTGGATGATCAGTCTTAGCTAAATAGCCATTTTCATCTACCCTTAAAGTTTCTCTTTCAATACCAAAATTTCCATTTAGAATTTCTTTACTAGAAAATAATTTTTTTATTTTATTTAACATCTTTATAATTTCTCCTTATCTTTATTAGATATATTGAATATACTGCTACTCCTTTTAATATACTAGAAATTGCTATACTCCACCATACTCCATCAATTCCAAGTGTTTGCATCAAGGTTAATGCCATTGGAATTCTTAAAATTGTAAAAACAATACTAATTATAGCGGGTATCTTAGGCATTCCTAATCCTGTGAACAATCCATTTGATACCATTTCTATTGTACTAAAGCTTTGAGAAAATGCAACTGCCTGTAAGTAACCACTAGCAATTAAGATAGTACTTTTATCCTTAATAAACAGCCTTATAATTGGCTCCTTAAAAATAATAAAAATTATAGACATAATAATTGAGTAAATAATCCCCAATAATAATGCTGTATAGTATCCTTGTTTTATTCTTTTAAACTTACTAGCTCCAAAATTTTGACCTGTAAAACTAGCTATAGCTCCATTTAGCCCTCCTATAACCATGTATGTTATTGACTCAATTTGCAATCCTATCTTTTGTGCTGCAATTGAATTTGTTCCAAATATGGCAATTATCTTAGCTAAAATTATATTAACCATTGTAAATAATATTCTTTGAAATGCCATTGGAAAACCTAATCTTATAATTTCTATTACTTTTTCTTTATCAATACCTATAGATTTATCATAATGTAAAATTCCATTTGATTTTATCCTATATAGAATAAACATTACTACATTAGATATTAGTGTTGCTACTGCTGCTCCTAAAACACCCAACTTAAATATATAAATAAATATTGGATCTAAAATTATATTTATTATCATTCCTATAGCATTTATCTTTAAGGAATCTCCATTATTTCCAAAACTACTAAATATTCTTGTATATAGAAAATTAAAAAATGAGAAAAATAAAATTGGTGCATTCATAGCCAAATAATAATATGAATTTCTTTCTACAACATCATTATTAAGGCTTAAAAATGAAATTAAACTTTTTCCTAAAATTGTTAAAATCAATGCATATATTATTGATATCACAAAATTTATTGCTAGCCCTGAATTAATATATTGTTTTACCTCTTTATTATTTTTCTCTCCAATAGCATGAGAAACTTTTATCCCTGTTCCTATAACAACTAATGAGTTAATAGAATAACCCAATCCAATAAAAAAGCTTGATGATCCTATACTTGCTACAGCGTCACTTCCTAATCCACCTACCCATAACATATCTATTAAGTTATAAGTAAATTGTAATAATGAACTTCCCATAATAGGCAATGCTAAAGCTGTAAGTACATTAATAACTTTTCCTTGTGTTAAATCAATTTTCTTCATTTATTCTCCTTAAAATTATTTTTTAGTTAATCATTAAAAATAATACTTATTACTCAAACATAGATACTTATCTATGTTTAATATAGTTTTTTATTTTTTAATTGTCAACACTAATAGTATTAACTTATACTATTAGCTTTTACCTTATAAATCAAAACACAAGGTTTATCACAATACTTTAATTTATTATGATAAACCTTTTATAAATTTAACAATCACAATTGCTATCTTCTTCAGTTATTATTTTTTTATTATTTAACATTAATTCATTTAAGAACAGTAATAATTGTTTTGTATTATCCTCATTTAAACTATAATAATTCCAAGTCCCCTCTTTTCTTGAGATAACCAACCCACAGTCCATTAATACCTTCATATGATGAGATAATGTTGGTTGAGTAAATTTAAAATGTTCTAACAATCTACAAGCACATTTCTCACCTAATGATAATATATAAATTATTTGCAATCTATTCGAATCACTTAATGCCTTAAATATTTTTGCATTATTATCATATTTACTATTCATAAACTCCTCCAATAAAACACCTTTAAATATTATTCTACCCTAAATTCTTCTCTTAAATTACTGATTATTATTTTTCTAATAACTTCTGCTAAATTTTTTTCTTCATCCTTTGTTAAATCTTCAGTTTCTATTGGCTTACCAAAAGTTACTTTAACAGTAGATGGCTTAAATTTTTTATTTTTTTCAAATGATGTAAATGCTGCATCTATCGTTACAGGTACTATTGGAACCTTAGCTTTAATTGCTAATTTTAAACTTCCTTTTTTAAATGGGAGTGGTTTCCCATCTAAACTTCTTGTTCCTTCTGGAAAAATCATCATTGAGTATCCATCATTTAAATTTTTTACTCCTTCATTAATCATTCTTACTGCATCTCTAGGGTTTTGTCTATCTAAAGCAATACACTTTCCTTTTGGTAGCCAGTAACTTAAAATAGGTGTTTTTAATATCTCTTTCTTTGAAACAAATCCTACCTGTCTTTCTGTTGAATATAATATAACTGGAATATCTAATATACTTGTATGATTTCCAATAAAAACGCATGGTCTATTAGGTATGTTTTCTTTACCTTTAATAACTACATTCATTCCTATAATATTTATGGTAAACTTTGACCATAAATACATAGACTTTACTGCATATTCTGTTGCTTTATGTATACCATATTTACGTTTTATATGTTCATATTTAAACCCCTTAATTCTAGTATATACCATATAGAAAAAATATTTTATAAGCTTTATTATCATGTAACTCCTCCTATGTTTATAGTTTTAATTATTATAACATCACTTTGTACAAGCTAACAAATATTTAAAATATATTTATTTTTATTATCTATAAAAACATACTATCTTATAAATATTTATATCTATTTAATATTCTTCATCCATAATATACCAGTGTAAAAATACTTGAATAATTTTATGACTGAATAAAATAAATATTGCTGCAAAGTAATACATAATATATTCTTGCAGCAATATTTTTAAATAAACACTATATTATTTGTAAATTGCATCCATTTGACTTTGAATTTCTGCTAATACCTCATCATATCCAGCAGCTTTTAATTCACTTTGGAATGCAGCAACTTCTTTTTCTGGATCATCAACTTTACCGAATGCGATTCTTGGAACATAATTTGCACAAATATCTGCCATAGCTGAAATTTGTGATGATATATTTGTAGTGTCAACTACAAATTCACCATATGGATAATCAATTGCATAAGAATTATAATTATCTATCATATCTTGCTTACCTTCATAAGTAGTTATAGAATCAAGCTCAAATTCATCTCTACGTCCAATCCAAAAATTTGAACCTAATGCATCTGTAGACGCATCATACCCTTCTGGATATCCCAACTTACCATCTTCTGTAATAATATAATCTGTACCTTCGATACCATAATTCATTAATTTATAAATTTCTTCATCATTACGTAATAAATCATAAACCATTAATGCTCTTTCAGGGTTTTGAGAATTAGCTGCAACTGCTACAGCTCCATGTGTAATTGATGTTTTTACAAGATTTTTACTTGGTTCTGAGAATGGGAACATTTGCGCATCTGCCCCTGGTTGTCTCTCATCCATTGTAGTTTTTACACTTCCATAGAAAGTTTGGCTATGATGTTGGTCTGCTCCACTTTGTCCAGAATAAAATAATTCTCTAGTATCTCCATCATAGTTTAAAACATCTTCTCTCCAATATCCAGCATCTGCCCAACTTTTCATTAATTTAGCAAACTCTAAGAAAGTATCTCCTTCTACATATGGAGAAGTTACTGTATATGGATCATCTTTAGACTCACCAAAGAATATAGTAGATAATCCAACTGGAATACCATCAATTAAAATATTTTCAGTAGTAGAGTTAATATATCCATTTGCTAACGCATTACCATTTGCAGCTGTACCTGATACATCCCATGGAATAACTCCATCTTTATTATCTATTACCCCCTGGAAATATTGTCCTAACTTTTCAAAACTATCAATTTCACCTATACCAAATTCCTCAGCCCAATCTCCTCTATAGAATACACCATGATTTGTATATTGAGTATATTCATTTTCTGGAATTAAATATATATCTCCATTATATGAACATTGTTCCCAGTCATCAGCATCTACATTTGCATAAGTTTGTGGTGTATATGTTTTTAACATTTCTTCTGTTAAAGGTAAAAATGATCCCTTTTTTATATTTGGCCATGCATCTAACCAGTCAGTTGCAGTTGTTATTAAATCAATTGATTTATCTCCACTAGCTAATAATAAATTATATTGAGTTTGCCAATCTGCCCATTCAACATACTGCATTTCTAAATTTGCATTAATCTTTTCTTTTAACTTTTCATTAATTTTTTCCAATACAGCATCTATTCTTCCATTAGTAGGCTTATTACCTAAAACAATTAATTTTATAGTTACAAATTTAGATGTATCTATTGTTCCATCTTCCTTCACTTGAGTTGAGCTTGCCCCATTACTTTTTGATGATCCACTAGAACACCCTGGTAATGCACATACTACTGATGCCGCTAATACCATAGCTACTAACCTTTTACTTAATCTACTCATTTTTATTCCTCCCTAAAATACCCTATTTATTTTAATTATTAAATACTAATAAATAATTAACTAATTTTCATCCTTTTACTGCACCAACAGTAATACCTGAAATAAAATATTTTTGAACAAATGGATATAAGAATATTATTGGCCCCGTTGCTAATACTGCTGTAGCCATTTTTAATGTTTGCGCTGGTAGAGGTCCTGTTGATACATTTGCACCTGCAACTGAATTTTTTAATGCTGCTGCTTGATTTATTATTCCATATAAATAGTTTTGTAATGGTTTAAATTCAACTGATGATGATAAATATAACATTGAATTGTACCATTCATTCCAATATCCTAATGCTATAAATAATCCTATTGTTGCTAAAGCTGGTGTAAGCATAGGTAAAATTAATGAAATAAATATTTTAAAATCTCCTGCTCCATCAATTTTTCCTGATTCCGTTACTTCATAAGGAATTGACTTTACAAAATTTTTCATTAATATAATTAACCAAGGACTCATTAATAATGGTAAAAATACAGCTAAATAATTATCTTTTAAACTTAAATATTTTGTCATCCATAAGTAACTTGGAGCTAATCCTGCTGAAAATAACGTTGTAAAATATATAAAAAACATTATTCCATTTCTAAACGGGAAATCTTTACGTTGCAATGAATATCCTGTCATAGCTACAATAAATAATCCGATTACAGTACCCGCAGCTGTCATTATAATTGTAACTACATAAGATCCTATTAATACTCTTGGACTTTCAAAGATAAGTTTATAAGCAGCTAATGAGAATTCTTTGGGTAATATTCCAAATCCATTGGTTGTTATTGCACTTTCTGAACTAAACGATGCTGAAATCATAAGAACAAATGGTATAAGACAAGCTAACGCAAAAATTGTTATAAATATATATGCAAATGCATGTACACCTTTTGTGTATTTATCATTTTTTACTTTCATAATAAACTCCTCCCCTTCTAAAATAATGCATAGTCACTATCAATCTTCTTAACTATCCAATTTGCAAACATAACTAACGCAAAACCAAATACTGATTGATATAAACCTACTGCTGTAGAATTTGCAAAGTTGAAGTTATTCATTAAAGTTCTATAAACATAAGTCTCAATAATATCTGTTGTAGCAAATAATGCTGAATTAGATGAACCAACTAAGTTATAGAATAATCCAAAATTCCCTTTCATAATTCCACCGATAGCAAATAAGAATAATATTATTGCTGTTGGTTTTAAACATGGTAATATAATATATCTAATTCTTTGAAGTATGTTTGCACCATCAACTTCTGCCGCTTCCATCATACTTGCATCTATACCACAAATTGTTGCAAAATAAACTATAGATCCATACCCCGTTTGTTGCCATAAATTAACAAGAACAATTATTATTGGCCATGCTTTTGGCATAGAATATACTTTTATTGGATCTCCTCCAAAAAATTCTATCATTGTATTTAAGAATCCAAAATCATAGTTTAAAATGTTAAATGCTAATAATCCAACTAAAACTGCTGAAATGAAATATGGTAGAAACATTATTGTTTGTGCTACCTTCTTGAATATCTTATTTTTCACTTCATTTAATAAAATAGCCACAAAAATTTGCAACATATTTCCTAATACAATAAATGCCACGTTATACAAAATTGTATTTCTTGTTAATCGCCATAGACTCCCTGACTGTATTAGAAATTTAAAATTATCAAATCCAACAAACCTACTTCCAAATATTCCACTATTATAATTGAAATCTGTGAATGCAATGTATGCACCTGGCATAGGGCAATAACAAAATATAAAGAAAAATACAATTGCCGGCAAACACATAAAAATTAAGACTTTATTATCTTTAATTTTTTTTAATAAATTTTTTTTCTTTTTACCTGTTGAAGATGATACTTTTATTGAACTTGTTAACTCTTTGTTCAATGATACATTTTTCATAATACTCCCCCTCACTCTCTGAAACTGCTTTCATACCTTTTTAAAAAAATCTCAACTTTATAAACTTGAAACCACTTTCAAATTAATTATACTCCTCCTCTTTTTGCAATGTCAACCTTTACATTGAATTTTTTTCTATTTTTATATTTATTTTACATCTATTATCTTATATTAAATTCTTTACATGAATCTCTTATTAATATTTTACTATCCATTAGATTTATTCTATCTATTTTTATCTTTTTAATCGCCTTAATGGAAACATCAATTAAAGTTTCTCCAAATTTTTTATAATCGTATCCTATTGTAGTTAAATTAGGTATTGTAATTTCTGATACATAAGTGTTATCAAAACTAGCTATTGAAATATCTTCTGGAATTGATAAACCATGCTCAATTATTGACTTCATAATTCCAACTGCAGTAAAGTCATTGATTGCTATTATTGCACTTGGTAATTTTGAATTACTTTCAAAAAGTTTATTCATACAGTCATATCCACTCTCAATATTATAATATTTTCCTTCAATAATCCAATTTGGGTAAAGATCTATTTCATATTTTTTAAGCCATTCCATATAACATTGCCTTTTCTCATATGTTGACCTTACGCTTTCTCTTCCCCCAATTAATGCAATATCTTTATGACCTAAATTAATTAAGTATTCCATTATTAATTGACATGCTTGATACTCATTTATATTTACTTGATAGCAACTACTTTCTTCCAAGTGACCACTAGTTATAATAGGTATGTCCTCTGATAAATCATTAATATACTTAACATACTTTTCATCTACTACAAGTTCGTCTACTCTTCCTCCTATTAATATAATCGCATCTACCTTTTGCTCTCTTAAATTCTCTAAATGATTTTCTTCTAAATCACTTTTTCCAAAAGTATCACATAATAAAACTGTATATCCTTTTTCATAAGCTGCTTTTTCACACTCTATAAACAATGAAGAATAGAATGGGTTTGATATATCTGCTACTATAATACCTATTACCTTACTTGCTGTTCCACTTAGTCTTCTAGCTATAACATTAGGTTTAAATCCATATTTATCTATTGCCTCTTGCACTCTTTTTCTTTTTTCACTGCTAACTCTAGCACTATTAGTTAATACACGCGAAACCGTAGCTGGAGAAACATTTGCTTCCTTTGCTATAGCATAAATATTTACTTTATTTTTATTCATTGCTTGTCCTCCTAATAAAATTTAGTGGCTATATTATACACTGAACTGTAAATATAAGTCAATAAATCTCTAATTTTATTTTTCTTTTTTATGGATGTTCTGTATACTTTTTCATTTTATTATTCAAAATTATTTATTTATTGTTCATTTTAATATATACTAATTATGTAAATATTTGAATAAATATCTAACAAAAAAAATTATGAGGTGGATTTATGAAAAAAGAATTTTTTGAAAAACCATTATTTGTAGTACCTAATTATCTATTTAACTTCATTTTAAACACATTATATTTCTTACTTTGCAATTTATTGCTAATCTTCTTTTTTGTTATAACTTCAAAAATACCAAGCAGCTTTAGTTTTATCGTATTATTTATAGCTCTTATACCATTCGGTCCTGCTTTCTCTACTTTATACTATTGTATTAGTAAATTATTAACTGAAAAAGATATATATTCTCACTCTTATTTTTGGAGCTTTTTAAAAGATAATTTCATGTCTTCATTTAAAGTTTGGATTATAGAACTAATTCTACTATTAATTTTTATAGCGGACTTTCAATTCTTTTATATTAATATGCCACAAACAAAGTTACATTTCATTTTTGCATTATTTAGTATATTAACTATATCAATATCACTTTGTACTTTATGTATAAATACATTATTTATTTTTAAAACTAAGGATACTTTTTTACTAGCAGTATTTTATATGACCAAAAAGATTCCAATAATACTTATGAAATTTATTGCCATATATTTAGCCTATGCAATAGTAAATAACACTTCTATTGTTTTATTACCATTTATGCCAGGAATACTTTGTGTAATATTCTTTTTATATGATATAACTATGATTAAAGAAATAAAAAATAAATATACAGTTCCTTGTATTTCTGAATAAAAACTTAAAACATATAAAAAGCAAATAGAATAAGTATTCCTTTAGTTCCATTTGCTTTTTATATTAACTTTATTTAAAGTATAATTCTATCTTCCTTTAAATATGGATTTCTTGCTTTAATTATTATATCTCCTTTTCCAACTCTTCTTACATATATAATTAATCTTCCTCTATTCGTATCTCTATAACTTGCAGTATAATCTGTTACATCTCTTAAATCACCATTATCTATAGCTACTAATTTTCCTACTCCTTTTACTTCAATATCTATTCTTGATTTATCAAAATAAACATTTCTATTATTACAATCTAATATTTCTAATTCAATTTGTATTATATCTTCTATACTTATAGGCTTTAACCTTATTGTAGTTGCAGCACCTACAGTTTCTAATTTATGTCTTACTTCTCCTGCTATAGCCTCTAATTTCCCTTCTTCAAATACCACATTCCATGTAAGATATCCCTTATCACTTGTGTCAATAAATTGACTTTGAAGAATTCCATTTAAAAATAGTTGTGGATTTTTAACATTCGTATAGCATCTCACTACTATCACTTCCCCTGTGATATAATTCCAGCTTTCATTCATTTCTTTCCATTCAGACTCATCATTACCTTTTCTCGCTGTTACTATATGAATCATTTCTTTATCTGACCAAAAACTCTTACGTCTATAGTACTCTGGTTTCTCAAAACCTGCAGTTGTTAATAATCCGCTTTGTGATCCATGATAAGGCCACCCTGCACATTCTCCTAAATAATCAATACCCGTCCATAAAAATTGTCCAGATATAAAATCATTTTTTATAACTGCTTGCCATGCATCATAGCTATGTCCATTTTCACTTCCTAAGAAAGGCTTATCCGGAAATCTCTTATGGTCATCCCTATATAAATGCTCCTTATAGTTATATCCAACAACATCTAATGCATCAATATATCCAATTTGAGTAGATAATTCAGGAAATGCTAATGCTGCTGTTACCGGTCTTGTTAAATCTAATTTTTTTACTATATTAGATAAATCTCTTGCAATTACAGAAAGACGATTCATATTAGGTTTATTAGGATTATACTTCTTTTCTTCATCTGGTTTGTTTTTATCATTATTTCCTGTCATAATATTAAATAATGGATGACAATAAGGATCATTTGGATAATCTATTTCATTGCCAATACTCCACATTATTATACTAGGATGATTTCTATTTTTTTTAACAAGTGCTGTTAAATCTCTTTCATGCCATTCTGGAAAGTCCTCTGCATATCCTTCATGCTTTGGAGGATATACATTATGTCCTATATGCCACTTATTTTTGGAAGCTTCCCATTCATCAAAAGCTTCATCAATAACTAGAAATCCCATTTCATCACATAAATCATAAAGTTCTGGCATATGAGGATTATGACTCATTCTAATAGCATTACATCCCATATCTTTTAATTTTACTAACCTTCTTCTCCATATATCTTTTGTCATTGCACTGCCTAAAGCACCACCATCATCATGTAAACATACCCCTTTTAAGGTTGTATGTTCTCCATTTAGGAAAAACCCTTTATCTTTATCAAAAACTATATCTCTAATTCCAACCTTTTGCTCATCTATAACATATGTTTCTCCGATATCTTCACACACTACCTCTGTTTTTAAGGTATATAAATACCCCTTCTTTACAGACCATAATTTAGGATTATTTATTACTCCACCTATAGCAATTTTTTTTTCTACTTTTTCTTCTATAAAATCCCTTTTACTAAACTTAGCCACTACTTCTTCATTTTCATCTAATATATTATTAATTATAACTATGTTTCCTAATTTACCCTTATCAAATACAATTTCATTTTCTACCTTTACTTCTGCACTTTCTTTTGATATATTACTTGCAGTAAAAAATATTCCATTTTCTTTAGTGTAGACCTCATTTTCTACTACTATATATACTTTTCTAACAATACCTGAGCCTGTAAACCATCTAGAATCTGCAATATCTTCATGGCTAACCTTTACTGATATTATATTTTCTATATCTCCAAAAGAAGCTTGACTTGATATATCATATTGAAAATAACTATATCCATAAGGTCTTTTACCCATATAATAACCATTACACCATACTTGACTATTCTTATATACTCCATCAAAAATAATAAATACTCTTTTTCCTTTTAATTCTTTTGGTAAATAAAATGATTTTCTATACCATCCTACTCCTCCTCTTACATAACCAGTTCCACTTGAATAATTTCTAGACATAGGATAGGTAACTGACCAATCATGTGGTACATATACACTCTCCCAATCTCTATCGTTAAAATCCTTTTGAAAGGCTTCCTTTTCATCTCCTAAATGAAATTTCCAATCTTCTTTTAATATAAATTTACTTCTATCCCTTATCATAATTCTCTCTCCCTTAGCTTCATTCATTATTTAAAATATTTATTTTCATAAGATAAATATATATTTTACTTTTCTTGAATTCAATGTAAAATAACTTATATACATGTAAAATAACTACTTTTATATATATTTTTTAGGTATTTTATATTTTAATAATAGAAAATACCTACTATTAATTTGAGAGGTGTATTTCTGGTATGAATAATAAAACTTACTATAAAATGAACTCTAATGTAATTCCTCAAATAAACTTAATTAATATAGCTAATATTGAACCACCTTATATTCATTTCAAAAGAAAAGCTGATGAATTTATAATGTATTATATAATTTCCGGAGAAATGTATTTAGAAGAAAATTCAATTAAATATATATTAAAACCAGGTGATATTATAATTTTAGACCCTAACTATGAACACTTTGGAATAAAATCTAGTAAATGTACTTATGCTTACATTCATTTTACTCATTCAGACATTTTAGAAAGCTATGACTACTTAGAAACACTTAAGCCTATATTATTATCTGAACGTATATCTTCACTAAGTATTACTCCATTTAAAGAAAGTCCTAATATAATATTACCAAAGTACTTTCATAGTAATAATAATGTCTTTAATAGTACATTATTATACGATATTAATAAAATAATAAGATCTAGTAAAAATAAATTAGAACATTATTTATTACAGGGAAATTGTATGTTTCTAGAATTATTAATAAATATCTCAAGAGAATTTGTAACTTATTTATTATCTGATAGTTCAATAAAAACTTTAAAATCGCAAAAAATAATCCAAGATTTGTTATCTTTCTTTAATGAATATTATTATAAAAAAATAACTAGCAACTTTCTAGAAATTCAATACAACTGTAATTTTGATTATATTAATAGAGTTTTTAAAGAAACTACTGGTAAAACTATATTTGTATATCTTAATGAATTAAGAATATCTCAAGCAAAGCTTCTTTTTAATACAGGCTCTTTTAAAGTTTCAGAGGTTTCTGAAAAGGTAGGCTTTCAGGACTCTTATTATTTTTGTAAGGTTTTTAAAAAGTATACAGGTGTTACCCCTAGCAATTATATTAAAAATATAAATATCTAACTAAAAATATATTTTTAATGCTTAAAAAATAAAGCATCTATTAAGATAAATTCTTCTTAACAGATGCTTTTTTCTCTTTAAATTAAATATTATTTAAATGGATTTTCAGTTTTATAAAGCATTCCCTTTGGTTGATTAAAGCCAATTTCTTTAACTCCTAAATAATTAAATACATTTGCTATAGACTTACCAAAATGTCCAAATGCAACTGCTCCATGATGTGGATATCTTCCTTCTATTAATACATGTCTATAGAATCTTCCCATTTCAGGAATAGCAAATATACCAATTGATCCAAATGATCTTGTTGCTACTGGTAATACTTCACCTTCTGCAACATATGCTGTTAATTCAGCATCTGCATTACTTTGTAATCTAAAGAATGTAATTTCACCTGGAGCAATATCACCTTCTAAAGTACCTCTAGTAATGTTTGGCTCTTGATTTGGCTCTAAGCTTCTCGCCATAATCATTTGATTTTTCATATTTTTGAATGATAATTTACATGCAGGAGTATTTCCACAGTGGAATCCCATAAATGTATCCTTTAATGTGTAGTTGAATTTATCTTTAATTTCTTCTTCATACATATCTCTTGGTACACTATTGTTAATATCTAATAATGTTACAGCATCTTTACTTACACAAGTTCCAATATATTCGCTTAATGCTCCATAAATATCAACTTCACATGATACTGGAATTCCCCTTGATACTAATCTACTGTTTACATAACATGGTACAAATCCAAATTGTGTTTGGAATGATGGCCAACATTTATTAGCAAATACAACATATTCTCTAGATCCTTTGTGATCTTCCATCCAGTCTAATAATGTTAATTCATATTGAGCTAATTTAGGTAAAATACCTGGCATTCTATTACCTTCTCCAAGTTCTTTTTCCATATCAGCTATAACTTCTGGGATTCTTGGATCATTTGTATGTTCATTAAATGCTGCAAATAAATCTAATTCTGAATTTTCTTCAATTTCAACACCTAAATTATATAATTGTTTAATTGGCGCATTACATGCTAAGAAATCTTGTGGTCTTGGTCCAAAAGATATAATTTTTAAGTTTTGTAATCCTAAAATAGTAGTAGCCACTGGCTCAAACTCTTTAATCATTTCTGCAACTTCTTCATAAGTTCCTACTGGATATTCTGGAATATATGCTTTAATGTTTCTTAATGCTAAGTTATAACTAGCATTTAACATACCACAGTAAGCATCTCCTCTTCCACCAATTAGATTATTTCCTGATTCTTCAGCAGCAGCTACAAACATAACTGGTCCACCAAATTCTTTTGCTAACAATGTTTCTGCAGTTTCTGGTCCAAAGTTTCCAAGATACACTACTAAAGCATTTACTCCTGCTTCTTTAACTTCTGCTAGAGCTTGTCTCATGTGAACTTCGCTTTCAACAGTTGTTGGACATTCATAAATTTCTCCGTAAGTTTCTTTATAAGCTTTAACTACAGCTTCTCTACGTCCTGCTGATAACTCCATTGGGAAGCAATCTCTACTTACAGCAACAATCCCTAATTTTACGTCTGGTATATTTTTAAAATTCATAATTAATTCCTCCACCCTTTTTTATTCTATAATAATTTATTTTTAATTACTTAACTTTTTAATTTTTCTCAAAGCATCTTAATTTATTAATTTATTTTAAGCAAATATTTTCACCCTTAAGTCCTATGAAAGCTCCTTGCTCTCCTAAATCTGTTTCTGGATGACCTATAAGCCATTTATTTTTTGCAAACAATAATGCATCTTCACCTTGCCTTTGTATATTATCTTCTAATGCTGTATTTGTATCTTTATGTAGTATAACTACACATTTAAATCCATCTTCTTTAGCATTGCATGGTGCATAATGTAATGTAGTTCCATAAACTTCTATAGCAGTTCCTGCTGGAACAAATATAGCTTCAATCTTTGAAGTATCATAAGAGTAATCCTCTTCAATATCTTGCTCTAATCCTAATAGTAAAACTAAATCTGTAACTGCAATATTTATTTCACTAGTTCTATGATATTCAACTGCATTTAGCATATAGTTATTACCATTACAATATCCTATTTGAATATCAAGTCCACCAAATTCTCTATTTCTAAATTCTTTAGCTATTTCTAATTCCTCTAATTCTTTTATAGAAGGTTCGTATATAACATCCTTTGGTAATGGTGTTTTTTTCATTCTATTTAAAAGTTCTTTAATATCATAATTCTTAAGTACTCTACCATACTTTTTAAACTCTATATCATTAACACTTTTTATAACCACTCAATTCATCTCCTTATATATAAGTACAAGCTCCTCAATATTTATTTAAATAATTTCATTGTTTCATTAACAACATTTTCTACTGTAAATCCAAATTGCTTAAATAACGCTGATGCATTTCCTGATGCACCAAACGTATCTAATGAAATAATTCTTCCATCTAAACCTACATATTGATGCCATCCAAATGAAGTTAAAGCTTCAACTGCAACTCTTTTTCTAACGTTGTTTGGAAGTACACTTTCTTTATATTCTTCATCTTGAGCATTAAATATTTCAAATGATGGAATACTTACAATTCTTGCATCTATTCCTTTTGCTTCTAATTCATCTGCTGCCTTGTAGATAAGTTCAACTTCAGAACCTGAAGCCATTAAAATTACATCAGGAGTTTCTTTCTTAGAGTCTTTAAGAATATATCCTCCATTTAATGCTCTCTTTGCACACCCATCATATAGTGGTAACTTTTGTCTAGTTAACACTAATGAAGTTGGAGTAGTAGCATTAGTTACTGCATAATACCAAGCTGCAGCAGTTTCCTTTGAATCTGCTGGTCTAAATACAGTCATATTTGGCATACTTCTTAATGCTGCTAATTGCTCAATTGGTTGGTGAGTTGGACCATCTTCTCCTACACCAATACTATCATGTGTTAATACATAAGCTACTGGTAAATTCATTAATGAAGATAATCTCATTGCACCTTTCATATAATCACTAAACACAAAGAATGTTGCACAAAATACCTTTAATCCCCCATGAGCATACATACCATTTGCTATTGCAGCCATTGCATGTTCTCTTACTCCAAAGTGAAGATTTCTTCCACTTCTATCTTCAGCTGAGAAATCACCTTTTCCACTCATATAAGTTTTATTAGATGGTGCTAAATCAGCTGATCCTCCAACTAAATTAGGTATTAAATTTGCTAATCTATTTATAATAATTCCTGAAGATTCTCTTGTAGCCATTTCTTTATCAAAACTCCAAAATTCTTCATTATTTAATAAAGCCTCACTATCTATTTCTCCAGACATCCACTTAGAATATTCTTCTGCTAATTCTGGATATTCATTTTTGTAAGCTTCAAATAGATTATTCCAAGACTTCTCTTTTTCAACTCCTGCATTAATATAATTATCCATATTTGAATATACTTCTGATGGAACATAGAAATCTTCTTGCTCCCATCCTAGATTTTCTTTCATAGCTTTTATATTTTCAGCTCCTAAAGGTTCTCCATGGGCAGATGCTTTTCCTTGTTTTGAAGGACATCCAAATCCAATTTGATTTTTAACTATTATCATTGATGGTTTTGTAGTTTCTCTTTTTGCTTCTTCAATAGCATTTTCAATTGCTTCAATATCATTTCCATCATTAACTTTAATTACTTGCCAATTATATGCTTCATATCTCTTTGCTACATCTTCTCTAAATGCTATATCTGTATTACCTTCAATAGAAATATTATTTGAATCATATAAAGCAATAAGCTTTCCTAATCCTAAAGTTCCAGCAAGTGATGAAGCTTCTCCTGAAATTCCTTCCATTAAACATCCATCACCAACGATTGCATAAGTATTATGATTAACTACTTCATAGCCTTGTTTATTAAACTTTTCGGCTAAATGAGCTTCTGCAATTGCCATACCAACAGCATTACATATACCTTGTCCTAAAGGTCCTGTTGTTATTTCAACACCTTTAGTATGACCATATTCAGGATGACCCGGTGTTAAACTACCAACTTGTCTAAAATTCTTAATATCCTCAACAGTTATTCCATATCCAAATAAGTGTAATAAAGAATATTCAAGCATTGATCCATGACCTGCTGATAATACAAATCTATCCCTATTATCCCATTTTGGATTCTTTCCATTATGATTCATTTTACTCCATAATGTATATGCCATAGTTGCTGCTCCAAGTGGTAATCCTGGATGACCTGACTTTGATTTTTCTATTGCATCTGCTGAAAGTACTCTTATTGCATTTATACTTAATTTATCTAGTTCTCTACTCATCTTTAACCCCTTTTGATTATTTAAATTTGTTTCTAATTTGCTATACCTATAAGTTCCAGCAAATTAGAAACTTATCTTATTTCTTCTTTATACTATTTACCAAAAGCCGAAGCCCAATCTGCCTTAAACTTTTCAAGACCTGCATTTGTTAATGGATGTTTAACCATTTGCATTACTAAAGCATATGGCACTGTGGCAATATGCGCACCTGCTCTAGCTGCTTCTATAACATGAATTGGATGTCTTACACTTGCAGCTATTATTTCTGTAGTTATTCCATGTATATCAAAAATTTCTGCTATTGTTCTAACAAGTTCCATACCATCCATAGAAATATCATCTACTCTTCCTAAAAATGGACTTACATAAGTTGCACCTGCATTAGCTGCTAAAAGTGCTTGATTAGCAGAGAATATTAATGTTACATTGGTTTTAATTCCTTCACTAGCTAATACCTTTACAGCTTTAAGTCCTTCAACTGTCATTGGAATTTTAACAATCATATTGGGATGAATAGCAGCAATTTCTCTACCTTCTTTAATCATTCCTTCTGCATCTTCTGATATAACTTCTCCACTTATTGGGCCATCAACTATTTCAGTTATTTCTTTAATAGTTTCAGTAAAGTCTCTACCCTCCTTAGCAATTAGTGATGGATTTGTAGTAACTCCACATATAACGCCCATTTCATTTGCTTCTTTGATATGTTCTACATTTGCAGTGTCTAAAAAAAATCTCATACTCTCAACTCCCTTTATATTATAAATATTATTTAACAACTTTTTAAAATCACTTTTAAAAGTTTTTTTATAAAAAGGCAGCTATTATTTTCTGCCTTTTTAATTGTAATTTTGATATTACTAATATTAATTAATTTAAAAACTCTTCTAATGGAACCATTGCTGCCCCTAAAAGATATGATTCTTTAAACTTTGTAACATCAATCTTACAAATTTCCTCATTTGTAAATAAATTATCCTTATATACAATACTTCTTAAAACATCTATATTTTCTTTTAATAAACTATTTATATCTCCGCCTAAAACTACACTACTTGTATCTAATAGCATTGTTAAGTTAGCAATTCCTATACCAAGAATATTAAAGTATCTCTCTAAAACTTCTTTGGTAGTTTTATCTCCCTTTTCAAATAAAGATATAAACTCTTCTATATCATCTAATTTTTCATTACTTATTTCATTAAAATCTTCTAATAACACATTCTTTGATGTATATGATTCTAGACAACCTTTCGAACCACATTTGCAATTTCTACCACCAATAGTTATTTTAATATGTCCCATTTCACCAGCGGCATTATTGCTTCCTCTATAAATCTTACCATCTATTATTATTCCTAATCCTAATCCATCAGTAATTGAAACATATAAAAGATTACTTAATATATCCTTCTTATTTAAAAATTCATAATAAGCTGAAAGATTAGCTTCATTATCTATATATATATCAGTATTAAATTCTTCAAAGCTCTTCTTCAAATTATAATTTTCAGCTCCTAATAAATAACATTTTTTTATTATTCCTTCTTCTGAATCTACTGTACCTGGAATAGAAATACCAATGCCTAATAATTTATCAATTGAAATTTCCTTATTATTTAATATTTTATTTATATTTTCTTTAGCAATATCTATTATACTTTCAATATCTTTTTTATTATGCCTTATTCTAATATCATCTATAACTTCTTTTTTTAAATTTATTAAAGATAATTTCACATGACGAGGAGTCAACGCTATTCCTAAAGCAAATCTACAATTTTCATTAATTTTTAAAGCCATTGCCTTTCTTCCACCAGTAGATTCTAAAGATCTAACATCACTAACAATCCCTTCTTTTTTAAGCTCTGTTATATTAGTTGAAACTGTAGTAATACTTATATCTAAACTTCTTGAAATATCTAATTTAGTTATTTCATTTTTTTCTAATAATAACTTAATTATTTTTTTTCTGTTTGTTTCTTTAATTTTACTATGATTTACTTCTATCAAATATGTCTTCCCCTCTCGAATGTCACCATCCAAGAACTTAAATATCTTTTAGTCTTGGATAAAGTGAATTATATACTTTATATATCTTATCATAAAGGGCAATATTATCACAATTTGGATTAACAACCTCTTGACTTTTTATAATTTTTTCACATGCATCCTCAACAGATTTATATATTCCAACACCTACACCTGCTAATATAGCAACTCCCAATGCAGGCCCCTCTGATGCTTTTATTGTGCTTAATTTATAATTAAATACATCAGCTAAAATTTGTCTCCAAACTTCACTTTCTGCTCCACCACCACTAACTCTTACATCAGTTATTTCAACTTTCATATCTTCTATTATATCTAAACAATTCTTTAAACTGAAGCTAACACCTTCTAATATACTTCTAACAAAATCCGCATGATTATTTATTAATGATACTCCAATAAATCCTCCTTTTACATTTGGATCAATGTGTGGTGTTCTTTCTCCCATTAAATATGGCATATAAATTACTCCATTTGATCCTGGTTTTGAACCTGCAGCTTTTTCTGATAAATAATCATATATATTTATATTTTTTTCTTTTGCTTCATCAATTTCTTTTCTACAGAAATTTTCTTTAAACCATTTTAAAGAAAGTCCTGCACCTTGAGTTACCCCCATTACATGCCACTTATTAGGAACAGCATGACATAAAGTATGAACTCTACCTTCTTTATCAAATTTTGGAGTATCTGTTGAAGCAAAAACAACACCTGAGGAACCAATAACTGTAGAAATTATTCCTTCACTAACTATTCCACTTCCAACTGCTCCTGCAGCTTGATCTCCAGCTCCTCCAACTACAGCAGTACCTACTTCTAACCCAGTAACTTTTGCAACCTCTTCAGTAACATATCCACTTACAACAACTGACTCATAAACATCTGCTAATATATTCTTATCTATTTTTAATGCCTCTAGTAATTCTTCACTCCAATTTCTTATATTTATATCTAACATTTGCATACCACTTGCATCTGAAACTTCAGTTGCAAATATACCTGTTAATTTAAATCTTATATAATCTTTAGGTAAAAGCACTTTATAAATATTTTTATAATTTTCAGGTTCATTATCTCTTACCCATAATAATTTTGAAAGAGTGAATCCTGTTAATGCTGGATTACCTGTTATTTCAATTAACTTTTCTTTCCCCAAAACTTCAGTCATGTATTCACATTGTTTTTCAGTTCTTTGGTCACACCAAATAATTGAATCTCTTATAACATTATGATGCTTGTCCACTAATACAAGCCCATGCATTTGTCCACTTAATCCTATCCCTTTTATATCCTTTGCATTAACTTTACTATTTTTCACTACATCTTTAATTCCATTAAGACATGCTTCCCACCAATCCTCTGGATTCTGTTCTGCCCAACCTGCTTTTGGTTGAAGTAAATCATAACCATAGGTTGCAGTTTCTATTGTATTTCCTAATTCATCAAACAATGCTGTCTTTGTACCAGATGTACCTATATCTAAACCTAATAAATACCTCATAAAATCCCCCATTATATTTTAAATTTTTTATAACAAATATTTCAAATCATTATTAAACTACTTTTTAAATGTTATTTCATAAGTTATTATAATACTAATATCTTACTTTTGCAAGGACTTTTAAAAAGTTTTGTATACATTTTCATCCAAATTATATATTACAGCTAAGTTACAGAGTGATTAAGCCCCATAGGAGGATGATACTGGTAACACTACTCATACTCTAAAAAACTGACAATCACAAAACATGTATAGCTACAATACTCACTGGATAATTTTATTATTTGCTACCTTTTAATGACTCTCCCGTAAACTGGTCGATATATTCCTTTACGTTTATCCTCTCCACTATTACATCCTTGAATTTGATTTTATATATACTTTGTAATTGCAGTTTTATTTTTTCTTACAGTATCAACATAATATCCCTCTAAATCAAAAATGCCTATTTCCCTATTTATATTTTAAATGTGCAAATCTATCAAAAATAATAATGATACTTTTACCTTTTAATATTCCCATAAATTTTGATGCACTCATTTTGGGTGGAATAGTAACTAACATACCTATATGATCCAAACAAGCATTCGCTTCGATTATTTCTATCCTACTTCTTATACATATAGTTATTAATATTTTTCCTATTTCAGCTCTATATTTTACATATAGTATTTACCTTCTATATTTATGAGCAAATATCATATGATATTGACACCTCATATGCTTTATTTATTTTATGCTTGTCAGTCGTTATGATTATATCAAGGAGTTTTTTACTTAGAGCTTAATATATTTTATCCACTAGCATAGCCAGTGGTTTTCCATATAAAAATACCTTTAAATTATTTAAAATATAAAAGTATCTAACTATATTATCATCTCACTAGTTTTCTTACTACCAGCCTAGTTCCCATTCCCATCATAATTATTCCAAATAATATCTCAAAGCTATAAAGAATTTCTTATATATTTACAGGAATACTTTCATTTGATCTAACTCCACTAAATAAATTTATACTTAATATAACTCCTTGCCTTAAACACTTAAATATATTGCCTTTAAATATAGTAATTATATTCTATCGTCATAACTAAATATAAGTGCCTTTTAAAATATTTTCTATATCTACAATACTTTCTAAAAATTATTAATTTTCTATTTTAATTATTTTTTCTAATGGTTTAATTCCTAAAAGTTCAATACTTCTAGTATCTGGTTGGGATACTCCGACAAACAGCTTAAACTTTTTGCTATCAACTAATCTATTTCCTTCATAATCAACAACTTCAAATGCTCTTTTATTTAAACTCATTTTAATAGTTTTTGTTTCTCCACACTTTAAAGATACACGTTTAAAGTTAGCTAAACTATAATTTTTCACAGCATACTTTGACTCTAAATCTTTGATATAACATTGAACTACTTCTTCAATATCATAATTCCCTGTATTTTTAATATCAATCTCTATATTAATATTATATTTATCTTGATTATTTTTTACTTTTAAACTACTTAGTTCTACATTTGAATATGTTAATCCATACCCAAAAGAATATAAACTTTCATCCTTCATATATCTATAAGTTCTATTTTCCATTGAGTAATCTTCAAAATCTGGTAAATTTTTAGTATCCTTATAAAATGTAACTGGAAGCTTTCCACTTGGTGATACTTTTCCAAATAATATTTCTGATACTGCTTGCCCTCCATGACTTCCTGGATACCAAGCATTTAAAATTGCTGCACATCTATCATCTACATTATTAAAAGTTAATGCACTTCCTGTCCCTAAAACTACAATAACTGGTGTTCCTGTAGCAATTATACTTTCTAGTAATTCTTGTTGCTTTCCAGGTAAATTTAAATCACTCTTATCTCCAGCAGCTTCACTATTCCCAGTATCACCTTGTTCCCCCTCAATAGTTGAATCTAACCCTAAACACATTATTGCTACATCAGCTTTTTTAGCTACAGAAATAGCTTCTGATAATCTATCATTAGGTAATGATAATCCCCCAACCTTTTCCTTATATAAATGGCATCCTTCAGAGTAATAAACCCTAATATCTTCACCTACTTCAGCATGTATACCTTCTAAGATAGTAGTGTACTTTGATGCTGTACCATGATAATTACCATTGAGCATTATTTTACTATCTGCATTAGGCCCAATAACTGCAATAGATTTAAGTTTTGATTTATCTAAAGGTAATATACCATTATTCTTTAATAAAACCATAGATTTTCTTGCAGCTTCTAATGATAATTGATTATTTTCTTTTGAATCATTTGACTCATAAGGTATTTCATCATATTCACAATCATCATCAAACATACCAAGCCTTATTCTAGTTGCCATTAATCTCTCAGCTGCTATAGTTATATCCTCTTCAGTTACTAACCCTTCTTTATAAGCTAACATCATTTGTAAATAAACATTACCACAGTTTAAATCACATCCATTTTTTATTGCAAGTGCTGCTGATTGCGTTGCAGTACTAGTTACTTTATGATTCATATGAAAATCTACAATTGCCCAACAATCTGAAACAACATGTCCTTTAAAACCCCATTTTCCTCTTAAAATATCAACTAATAATGTTTTACTTCCACAGCAAGGCTCTCCATTAGTTCTATTATATGCTCCCATTACAGACTCTACATCTGCTTCCTTTATGCATGCTTCAAATGCTGGTAAATATGTTTCATATAAATCTTTATTATTAGTAACAGCATTAAATTCATGCCTTACACCTTCTGGCCCACTATGCACTGCAAAATGCTTTGCGCATGCAGCAGTTTTTAGATATTTACCATCGCCCTGTAACCCTTTAACAAAAGCAACTCCTAATCTTGATGTTAAATATGGATCCTCCCCATATGTTTCTTGACCTCTTCCCCATCTTGGATCTCTAAATATATTTACATTTGGCGACCAAAGAGTTATTCCTTTATAAATATCTCTATCATCATTTTTTGAAAACTCATTATACTTTGCACGAGCTTCAGTTGAAACGACATCTGCAACCTTTTCTAAGAACTCATCATCAAATATTGCTGCAAGTCCAATTGCCTGTGGAAAAACAGTTGCTGTGCCAGCTCTTGCAACTCCATGTAACCCCTCATTCCACCAATTATATCTAGGAATATTTAACCTTTCATTAGCTGGTGCATTATATGTTAATTGTTCTGCTTTTTCTAATAATGTCATTTTTCCAACTATTTCTTTTGCTCTTTCCAAAGCCTCTTCATGTGTAATTTTCACTTTTCTATTTATCATACTTATTCTCCTTACCTTTATCAAATATACCTTAATTATTTATTTATATAAAATATTAACGATTTATCAATCCATTATTTGGGCTTTTCATAATATTTATTACATCTATTTCAGATGCTATATTAAAATCACCTTTAATAGTATGCTTTATAGCTGATGCTGCAACAGCAAACTCTAGAGAATCTTCTATACTATATTCTCTTAATACTCCATGTAAAAATCCAGCTGCAAAGGAATCTCCTCCTCCAACTCTATCTACAATATGAATGTTATACTTTTTGCTACTATAAAAGCTATCTTTTTTGCAAACTATAGCAGAATATATATTATCTGAAGCACTTTTACTTTCTCTTTTACTAGTAATTAAACATTTGAAATTATACCTATTTAATACCTTTCTCATATTTTCTTCACTAATACATATGTCATAACTTCCGTTGATAAAATCACTTTTCCCATCTGAGTACCCTAATACCATTGCTGCATCTCTAGCATTTCCAAAACATATATCAACATATTTCATAGCATTTTTCATAAACTTCTGCTTTTCCTCAATATCATTCATCCATAATTTAGATCTATAATTTAAATCAAAAGATACTAATACATTATTTCTTTTTGCAGATTTTAAAGCTTCAATTGTAATTTCTGCAGCTTGTCTGCTTATTACTGTAGTAATACCAGATATATGAAATAAGTCAGTATTTTTAAAAATACTATCAAAGTCAAATTCATTAAAACTCGCTGTAGAAATAGCTGAATTTTCCCTATCATACACTACATTTGATGAACGCACAGATGCTCCATTCTCTAAATAGTAAATTCCTAACCTTTTTCCTCCTCTTGCTATATAATCACAATTTACGTTAAATTTTCTTAGCGATGCTATTGCACAATCTCCTATTGGGTTATCAGGTACCTTACTTATAAATATAACATCATGCCCATAGTTAGCTAAAGAAACAGCAACATTAGCTTCTCCTCCACCGTAATTAATATCAAATGATGTCGCTTGTATAAACCTTTCATTTCCTGGAGGCGAAAGCCTTATTAATATTTCACCTAATGTAACTACCTTACTCATACCTTCTCCTTATTTTTGTATCAATTTAATAACATATCCTCCTATTTCTTTTGTAATATATACTGAAATTAACTCTCCATATCCATTAAAAAACTTGCTATTTTCATCTACCATATATCCACAAGACTCTAAATGCCAAATAGCCCTAATTATATTATTAGTACCTATAGCTAAGTATCCATTTTTCCCTTGCGATATTGATTTCATGATATTTATATTATTTCCTAAAAATATAGAATTAGAATTTTCCTTACTTTTAAATCCAAATAATTTTTTAAAATCATTCGCTATATTATTTGCTTCTTCATTTGACTTAGTATTTACCCCTATATGAAGTAATTCAAAGCCAAGCATTTTTTCTACAGCTGCCCTTGTAATATTTTTAATTTCTTCAAACTTACCTTCCTTTATTAACTGTTTAGTAGCCATCCATGTTCCACCACAAGCAATTATCTTATTAAATCCCAAATAAGTATTTAAATTATCTATATTTATTCCACCAGTTGGCATAAATTTAATATTTCCGTAAGGTGCAGACATTGCCTTTATCATATTTAATCCACCTGATGCTTCTGCTGGAAAGAACTTTACTGTATCAAGTCCAAATTCAATAGCTTCTTCAATATTACTTGGAGTATTACATCCTGGAATTATAACAACTCCATTATCTATACAATATTTCACCACTTTAGAATTAAAGCCTGGACTAACTATAAACTTTGCTCCTGCTTCTATAGCTTCTTCAGCTTGTTCTATATTTAAAATTGTTCCAGCTCCTACCATCATATCTGGATATTCCTTTAGCATTTCCTTTATTGCATACTTTGCTGCTTTCGTACGAAAAGTTACTTCAGCACAAGGTATCCCACCGTTACATAATGCCATGGCTAATGGAATTGCATCTTCTACACAATCAATTGTTACAACTGGAACTATTCCTATTTTCATTATTTCTTCTAATACTTTATTCACTATCATCTCACCTCTCATACAACTACTAACCCAGGTACTTTTCTAATGTATTATTTACTGCACCAACGCCTTTAATCATATCTTTAAACATTGATATAATCTTATAAGATAAACCAACCCTAACTAAATCTACACCAAATATATTTTCATTTTTTAATAACTCACCAATGTGTGCTATATCAATCTCTTCATCTCCAAGTTTTATATTTTTAACAACATTCTTCATCTCATCTAAAAGTGGATCAGAACTTAATTCAAAGTAGTTTCCATTATCATCTATTTCCATTAAATATCTTAAGTATCCGGCTATTACCAACGGAATACATATAAGTCTACTTACATCTAACTTTCTTCTCTCATACTCCTTTAATGTTACTCCAAATCTAATAGCAAGTTTTTGTGAGGTATCAGTGGCTATTCTTTGAGGTGAATCTGGCATAAATGGATTTGGTAATCTTCGTTCTAAGACATCCATTAAAAAAGATTCCGGACTAATAACCTTTGGATTTATAACTACTGGCATTGCCTCTTCATACGCCATTTTATAAACCAACTTTCTCAACAACTTATCATTCATTTCTTCTGAAATAAGTGTATAACCTTTTATGCATCCAAATAAAGCCAATGCCGTGTGCAATGGATTTAAACATGTACACACCTTCATTTTCTCAACCTTATCAACAGTTTCTCTGTCAGTAAATATTATTCCGGCTTTTTCTAATGGAGGCCTACCATTAGGAAAACTATCTTCAATTACTAGGTATTCTGTTTCTTCTGCATTAACAAATGGAGAAATATAAGTGTTTTTACTTGTAATAATTAAATTAGTATCTTCAAATCCATCTTCCTCTAAAATATTCTTTACATTATTATCTGGTCTAGGTGTAATCTTATCTATCATGCTCCATGGAAAAGAAACCTTACTTTTATCATTTATATAATTTATAAACTCTTCTGAAACAAATCCTGTTTTGCACCATACTTCAGCAATATTGATTACTGCAGATTTTAACTTATCTCCATTATGAGAACAATTATCCATACTAACTAATGCTATTGGACTTTTATTAGTAATAAACCTTTTATATAAAAGAGATGTTATAATACACATTGTGTGTTTTGATCCATCTGGCCCATTTTCAAAATCTGCTTTAACTATATCTAGAAACTCTCCATTTGAATCTAATAAAGAATAACCCTTTTCAGTAATAGTAAAACTAACTATTTGTAATGAAGGATTTTGGAATATTTTTTGTAATTTCTTGATACTTTCATCTTCATTTCTTACATTTATTGAATCTACAACACTTCCAACAACCCTTTTATCAATATTTCCATCTGATTTTAACAATACTAAAAGACTTAAATTATCATATGGCTTATATGCTTTATCTATTATTTCATAATCAAACCCTTCACATACAATAACTCCTTTATCATATTCATTTTCATTTAAAATCTCTTGTAAAGCAGAACTTAAAAATGCCCTAAAAATATTTCCTGCTCCAAAATGTATCCATTCTGGATTTTTTAAAGTATTTTTTTTAACTATTTCTCTATTATATTTAGGTAATATATATCCTTTTTCTATCCAAGCCTGCAAATTAGTATCATTATTTTCTATATCTAGAAGTCTCATTAATGCATCTCACCTCTATTTTTTATAATAGCCTCCCAAAGCCCATTTAAATAAGCAACGCCAAGAGCTCTGTCATATAATCCATATCCTGGCCTTGCCTTTTCATTCCATATCATTCTTCCATGGTCTGGACGCACAACTCCATTAAATCCATTATCAATTAATGCTTTAACTATTTTATACATATCAAGACTACCATCTGAACTTAAATGTGAACTTTCATGGAAAACCCTATCATCTTCAAACTTAATATTTCTTATGTGAGCAAAATGAATTCTTTCAGCTATTTTATTATTATTTATTATTGTTGGAATATCATTATTTATATTACTTCCAAGAGATCCAGTACATAATGTAAATCCATTATATATACTATCATTTAATTCTATTATCTTAAGCATGTCTTCTTCACTAGTTACAATCCTAGGTAATCCGAATACATCCCATGCTGGGTCATCTGGATGAACACCCATTTTTATCTTATATTTCTCACAAACAGGTATAATGGCATCTAAGAAATATTTATAGTTTTTAAGTAATTTTTCCTTATTTACATCCTTATACTTTTCAAACAACCCCATTATTTCTAATTTTCTATTAGGCTCCCATCCTGGCATTAAGAAACCCTCGCTACTGCTTTCGATTCTCTCAAACATTTCTTCTGGTTTTAATCCTCTAATTATATTTTCATCATATGATAAAACATTTGATCCATCTGTCAGTTCTCTAGCAAGCTCAGTTCTTGTCCAATCAAATATTGGCATAAAGTTATAACATACTAAATCAATTCCTACCTTTGCTAAATTAACTAAAGTCTCTTTATAATTTTCAATGTACTTATCTCTTGTAGGTAATCCGATTTTAATATCCTCATGAACATTAACACTTTCTATTCCAATTAACTTAAAACCATTACTCTCAACTGTTTCTTTTAATTTAATTATTTCTTCTAAAGGCCACACTTCTCCAGCTGGTATATGATGTAATGCAGATATTACACCTTCAACTCCTGGTATTTGACGTATTTGATCTAACTTTACGCTATCTTCTTCTTGACCAAACCATCTCAAAGTCATTCTCATTTATATTTCCCCCTAATAAATCTTTCTTCCATGAATATCTTCTATCATTGATTTTCTATAAAAATATGAATTTATAATATCTCTCCACTCTTTAGCATGATCTTTTTGGAACTCTAGTCTTTCCAATGTTCTATTGAATACTTTATTATTTATTACGCCTTCTAACTCTCTCCACTTTGAAACCATAACTTCAACATCTTCAACCCCTTCAAAATGAGTATCATATATATGTTGAATTAAAGTTTTTCCATTCTTCAATATATAATCATAATTTACATAATGGAAAAATAATAATAACTCCATTGGACAAGTTTCTATATTTTCATACATTTCAGCATTTTCTTTTCTGTATTGAGTTGTATACCCTGTACCATTTCTAGTTCTATCTACTCCCATACCATAGTGATCTGCCCGATGGTATGTTCCCCATCTATCATACTCATATCCATCTACATTAGGTCCAAAATGATGATTAGGATTAACCATCCACCCTATTCCTAATGGAGAAGTATATTTTTCATATGCAGGCCAAGATTTCATTAAAATCTCTTTTATATTAGAAATAACTTTTTCATTACAAGAGAAAGTTTGTTTAATCCATTCTTCAGCAATTTCTTCCGCTGATAAATCTGTATTCCATGCAAGTCTTCCAAATCCATAAAGATTAGCTGCTGCTAAATCATGTCCTGTCCAATTTTTATCATTTCCTAAATTCGCCACTGCAACCATACCACATTTATTTTGATTGAAAGTTCTTCCAGATATTATATCTGCTACTGTATCTAATGAGTCATTGCAATGTGTTCTAAACTCTAATATTTCTTTAAACATAGGTATTAAGTAACAAACATGCTTTTGTTGCCCAGTATATTCTTGTGCGATTTGTACCTCAAGCATTTGATTTGTATTAGTCAATCCTCCAAATAATGGTGATATTGGTTCACGTACTTGGAAATCCATAGGTCCATTTTTTATTTGTAGAATTACATTTTCATCAAACTTTCCATCTATAGGCATAAAGTTGTCATATCCTGCTCTAGCTCTATCAGTTTTTCTATCTCTCCAATCTTGTTGACAATTATAAACAAAGCATCTCCATATAACTGTTCCTCCATATGGTTTTATTGATTTTGCCAACATATTTGCTCCCTCAGCATGAGTTCTATTATAAGTAAACGGACCTGGTCTTCCTTCTGAATCAGCCTTAACTAAAAAACCTCCAAAACCTGGGATATTCTTGTATACAATTTCACTTTGCTTATTCCACCAATTTATTACATCATTACTTATTGGATCTGCTGTTTCTAACCCTCCAATATCAATTGGTGCTGCAAAGTCAACACTTAAAAATAATTTAATTCCATAACCATTAAATAAATCTGATAATTCCTTTACTGTTGGTAAATATTTTTCAGTAATAAATTCTACTGCTTCATTTTTTACATTAACATTATTAATAACAACTGCATTTATACCTATTGAAGATATAAGTCTTGCATAATCTCTTGTTCTATCATCTAATATTATTTCTCCATTATTAAAGAAAAATGAATTACCCGAATAGCCTCTTTCTATTGATCCATCTGAGTTATCCCAATGATTTAACATACGTAATGGATTCTTAGGTATTTCTGTTATATCTAGCTTATCTAAATTCTCATCTTCTATTATCATTCTTATTAAATGAAAAACTCCATATAATATAGAAACTTCAGTCTGACCTTCAATAATTAATTTATTACTTTCAGTTTTAATACAAAATCCTTCTTCTCCTAAAGTATCATTAAATACCTTTCTTAAAATTATTCCAGCTTCCAAACTCTTTTCCTTAGCAACTTGTAAATCTAAATTTAAAATATCTTTTGATACTTTTTGCAATTCTTTAATAGAATTATTAATTATTTCTCCTGATAAATCTGTATATATATTTCCTAAAAACTTTATCTCTTTATATATTTCCTTTTCTTTATAGTTCAACCATGCCATTTCCCAACTCATAACTTCCTCCAACTAGATCTTTATTATCAAACTTAAAATAACGTTTACAATTATTGTACGAAATATCTCTTACTAAATTTCCAAGGGTTTCAATTTCATAGGGATATTCACCACTATTAACCCATTCTCCTATAAGATTACACATAATTCTTCTAAAATAATCATGTCTTACATATGATACAAAGCTTCTTGAATCCGTTAACATTCCAATAAAATTTCCTAACAATCCCAACTCTCCTAAGCTTTTCATTTGATCTTCAATCCCTCTTTTATGATCATTGAACCACCATGCTGCACCTTGTTGTATTTTTCCTGGTATACCATCCCCCTGAAAACATCCAATAATTGTTCCTATTATTGCATTATCAAGTGGATTTAATGAATATAATATAGTTCTCGGAAGCTTTCCAATACTATTAAGAGCATCCATATATTCTACTAATTCATTTAAAGAAACCTTTTGAATACAATCACAACCTGAATTTGCTCCTGCTATTTCAAATAATTTACTATTATTTTCTCTTTTAACTCCAAAATGTAACTGCATAGCCCAATCTAAATCATAATACTCCTTAGCAAAGAACAGCATACATGCAGTTTTAAACTTTAATATTTCCTCTTCACTAATATCTATATCTTGTATTCGCTTATTAAATATATTTTCAATCTCTTCATCAGAAGCTGGTTTATACATTATATAACTTAAACTATGATCTGCTATTTTACATCCTAACTTTTTAAAATAATTTAATCTATATTTTAATGACTTTTTCAAATCACTAAACGTATTTATTTTAACTTTAGAAACTTCCTCTAACTTAGATATATAATCTTTGAATTTAACATCTTCAATTGCAAGTACACAATCAGGTCTCCATGTTGGCAATACTAGTGTTTTAAAGTTACCATCATTTTTAATAATTCTATGCCATTTCAAATCATCAATAGGATCATCTGTAGTGCATAATATTTCTACATTAGATTTTGATATTATTCTTTTTACTTTAAGGTTATCTCCCTTTAATTTTTTATTACAAAATTCCCATACTGCTTTAGCATTTTTTTTATTTAAAATTCCATCATAGTTAAAGTAATACTTTAACTCTAAATGACTCCAATGATATAATGGATTTCCTATAGCTTTTTCTAATACACTTGCCCATTTCTCAAACTTTTCCCAATCACTTGCATTCCCAGTTATATATTTTTCATCTATTCCATTACTTCTCATTTGCCTCCATTTATAATGGTCACCTTCAAGCCAAAGCTGAGTAATATTTTCAAATTTTCTATTAATTGCAATATCTTTAGGATTAATATGACAATGATAGTCTATTATAGGTAGTTCCTCAACATAGCAATCATATAATGTTTGTGCTACCTCTGAGTTCAACATAAATCTTTTATCCATGAACCTCTTCATACAATTTTCCATTCTTTATGTGAAATTACTATTTAACCTTATAAATTAATTATATACTTCTCATTAAAATTTAACTTTTTAAATATTGCTAATACTTGCTCAAATATTGCTTTTTTTTTATTTTTATCTATTATATACTATTAATATAAAATTATACAATATACGGTAAAGGGTGAGTAATTAAATTTATGATTGAAACGTTAAATGGAATAAAAGAAACTATTAATTTTACCCCTTCTTCTCATAGTCGAATACATGATAATACAGTTTGTGAAGACTACCCTCCACATTGGCACTTGGAATTGGAGATTATTATTCCAATTGAAAACTGCTATGATGTTATTATAGAAAATAAAAATTATCACTTAGATAAGCATGATATTTTATTTATAAACTCTGGTATAGTTCATTCTATAAAATCTCCTATTAGCGGAAAGAGATATATCTTACAGTTTGATTTATCTCCATTATGCCAATTTAAAGAGTTTGAAAGTGCTTTATATATTCTTCCACCAGTATTACTATTAACACACCAAAGTTCAATTTATCCAATAATACATGATTTAATTAATACTATAATAAACGAATATAAAAATAATGATGTTCTTTCAGAAGCTTTTATTTATTCAATATTAATACAAATTTATGTAAATCTATCTCGTAATGAAGTCTATAAGAGAATTAATAGCGATACAACAATAAATAAGCAACATGAATATATAGAAAAACTACTATTTGCCTGTAATTATATAACTTCTCATTATAACGATGATTTAACTCTAGAAGATGTTGCCTCTGTAATAGGATTCAGTAAATATCATTTTTCAAGATTATTTAAGCAATTTACAAATATGACATTTTATAATTACTTAATTGCTCAAAGAATTAGTAAAGCTGAATTAATGCTCGCAAACTCTGATTTAAGAATTTCTGATATTGCCATGAATACTGGATTTAGTAGTATAAGCACTTTTAATAGAATTTTTAAAACTGCTAAAGGATGTTCTCCTAATGATTTTAGAAAAAGTATTCATCGCAGTAAACCTATATTAAATAGTAAAAACATCTTTATGGAGTAAAAAACGGGGATGTATCAAAATAATTTTTGATACTAGCCGATAAAAGAAGGAGGATTCGAATTCGAATCCTCCTTTTTGCGCATAATATTTTTATGGTTATGAATACTTTAAAAAAATAAAAATATCATACATATTCATCAAATAGCTTTCCCTATTAATTTAGAAATTATTATACCAAAAAATGCTTCAGTAAGAACACTATATGAAGTAACGGAGGGATTAGATTATTCACAATTATACAAAGCATACTCTACAATTGGTAGAAATTCTGTGATCTTACCTGAAACATTATTTAGAATATTGGCTTATGGCTATATGGAGGGACTATATTCAAGTCGTAAACTTGAGAAGTCTTGTAAAAGAGACATTAATTTCATATGGCTTTTGCAAGGGTAAAAGGCTCCGAGCCATAACACAATAGCCAGATTTAGAAGTGAAAGATTAGAAGATTTTGTAGAAGATTTATTTTATCAATTTGTTATGGAATTAGAAAAAAGAATGAAATAGAGTTTAAAAACTTATTTGTTGATGGAACAAAAATCGAAGCGGATGCTAACAGATATACTTTTGTATGGAAGAAAACTACGGATATTCTTGAAGAAAAGCTTCAAAAAAAATTGAAAAAAATAGTAATGGAAATATCTGATGCTTTCAATATAACTATAGAAATTCCTCAATATAAACTTGAAGTTGAAGACGCAATATTTATAAATGAAAAATTATTAGAAATAAAAGAAAAACAAGCCATAAATTTTGTCTATGGAAAATGACATAGCAGCTTCTTTTGATAAATAACCATATATATTCATATTTTTTTCTTTAGCTTCATCAATTTCTTTTCTACAAAAGTTTTCCTTAAACCACTTTAAAGAAAGTCCTACACCTTGAGTTATTCCCATAACATGCCACTTATTAGGAACTGCATGACATAAAGTATGAACTCTACCTTCTTTATCAAATCTAGGAGTATCTGTTGAAGCAAATACAACTCCTGAAGAACCTATAACAGTTGAAATTATTCCTTCACTTACTATTCCACTTCCTACTGCACCAACAGCTTGATCTCCTGCTCCACCAGCTACTCCAGTACCAGCTACTAATCTAGTAATCTTTGCAACCTCTTCAGTAACATGTCCACTTATAACTACTGACTCGTAAACATCTGCTAATATATTTTTATCTATTTCTAATGCTTGAAGTAATTCACCACTCCAATTTCTACTGTTTATATCTAACATTTGCATACCACTTGCATCTGAAACTTCAGTAGCAAATACACCTGTTAATTTAAATCTTATATAATCCTTTGGTAAAAGAACTTTATATATATTCTTATAATTTTCTGGTTCATTATCTCTTACCCATAATAGCTTTGAAAGAGTAAATCCTATTAATGCTGGATTACCTGTTATTTCAATTAACTTTTCCTTATCTAAAACTTCTGTCATGTATTCACATTATTTTTCAGTTCTTTGATCACACCAAATAATTGAATTTCTTATAACATTACAAGCCTTGCCCACTAATACAAGTCCATGCATTTGACCACTTAAACCTATACCTTTTATATCAGAAGCATTAACTTTGCTATTTTTAACTACATCTTTAATTCTATTAAGGCAAGATTGCCACCAATACTCTGGATTTTGTTCTGCCCATCCTACTTGTGGTTGAAATAAATCATAACCATAAATTGCAGTTTCAATTGTATTTCCTAATTCATCAAACAAAGCTGTCTTTGTTCCTGATGTACCAATATCTAAACCTAATAAGTATCTCATAACCCCCTCCGAATTACTCATAAATTCTTTTTATTTCTATATTTTAAAAACTATTATTAAATTACTTTTTAAATATTCCTTAATAAGTTGTTGTAATACCATTTCTATACTTTCGCAACTACTTTTAAAAAGTTTTTGTATAAATTTTCAAAGAAAAAATACGGCAAATTACTTTTATTAATTTTCATATAACAAAAGTAATTTACCTTTCAAAACTTAATAAAATTTATCTTACCAATTTCCTTACTACCGTTCCCGTTCCTATTCCCATCATAATAACACCAAATACTATTTCAAAACTTGCAATAATCTCTGATAAATTTACAGGAATACTTTCATTTGCTCCTACTCCACTAAATAAATTTATACTTAATATAATTCCCTCTTTTAGACAATCAAAAATCTCTCTATAATTGTATATATTATATTTCATTAAAGAGATTACAGTATTAATATCATCAATCTCAATTCCAAAAATGGAATATAAAATTCCAAATATAATCATCATTATTAAAGAAAATACTATAGAGTTAATTGGTCTTTCACCATACCCACATGTAGCCCAATAAAAATATGATGATAACTTAGGAACAAAATCTAAAACATTTCTTTCAGTTTTTTTTGCTAAATAATAATACTCACCAAAATTATTATTCAAGGAATTTTCCTTGAATTTATCAGCTATAGTTTCATATGTCATATAAATGCCTTCATATTCATTCCTATTCTTCTCTCTTAATTTTATTTTATCAAAGAAGGTTTTTGGATCAAATTTTGTTTTCATTTTATCAGTAAAATCTAAATCTATTATATATGTATTTATTACTTTAGCTCCACTTAAATCACAATCTTCAACTCTAATTCCCTTAATCTCATAATTAATAATTATTACACTACTCATATCACTTAAATTAAAGAAAGTGTTATGGATTAAACATTTATCAAATATTAAATAACTTAATATACATCCATCAAATTTTGAATAAATATTACATTTATAAAATTCACATGAAAAATTATCAAACCGATTAAGTGACGGTTTCTTTTCACTTTCCTCTTTAAAAAAAGTACAATTTTCAAATAATACTCCTCCACTTTCAAAATCACATTCATTAAATTTACACCCTATAAAACTACAATTCTTAAATTTAATATTACCAAATGTGCAATTAGTAAATATTGAACAAATAATATCACTATTATCAATTTCAATAAATTCCTCTTCTCCTAATATCTTTCCTCCACCAAAATGTTTATCCTTAAACTCCTTAAAACTATACTCCTTATCTGGAATATATGTAGCTGGTAAATCCCTACTTTTTACTAATCCATCAAATAATTTTTTATTATTAGCTCTCCTATTATTCAGTTGATTCTTTGCTTTATATTTTTCTTCTTTAAAATTTATATAGCCCATAATATCAACTCCCTTATGATATTATGGGCTATGTTTTATTACCTTATTCTTATCTATACTTTAATATTGAATAATCGTTTAATCATATATATTCAATCTTATTTTAAATTTAGCATAAATATTTACTTGTCTAAAATATATTCTAATCTCTAAATTTTTTTCTATATTGCAACGGAGTAATTCCTTTTACTTGAACAAATTTACTTATAAAATAATCTGTATTATTATATCCAACATCTTCTGCAATCTTATAAATTTTTTCATTACTTCTCTTTAACATAAGAGATGCCTTTTCAATCCTATAATCATTTAAATGATCTTTAAAAGATTTATTATAATTCTTTTTAAATAGCTGCCCCAAATATGCAGTATTTAAATAATATTTTTCACTAAGGTACTTTAAAGTTAGTGGCTTCATGTAATTTTCATTAACCTCCTTATTAATTAAAGCTAATATATTATGCATTGAACTATTTCTTAAATCTCTTATATATGTAGAAACCTCCACACAAAATTTTTTTAAATCTCCAGCATTTCCACTTGTTATAATCTTATTAAATAATTCAATATTTATATATTCTAATGCTTTATCTTTATTTGTGTTTGAAGTTAACTCCTTAATAATATTTATTAAATTACATAATAAATAATCAATATATATTTTTATAATTTTTAAATTATTAGTATCTTTATTAAAAGCCCTATAAAACATATCAATATAATTTTCTATTTTAACTACATCACTATCTTCTATTGACTTTATTAATTTGTCTATATTTTCATTAATTAAATTGTAATCTATGCTTTTTTTGTTATCTATATCATCATAATAAAATATATTTTTTTTATTAGTATTATTCTGTAAAATCTTAATCATATATAAAGAGTTATATGATATACCAATTTCATTTAGTGTTTCTACTTTCTTTCCAATAAGTAATCTACATTGGTATTCATTAGAGCTATTTAATCGCATCTTTAATTTTTCTATATACTGTTGTTCATTTAACCCTAACTCATCAGATAAGACACTACTAAATATTAATCCAACTCCCTCAAGTTTATCTTCCTTTATAATGTCATAAATTATATTATAAAAATTATTATTGCCTAACCAATCCTTTAAATTATCATAAACCTTTCTTTTATCTTCTGTTCTGCATTTCTCACTATTTTCATTTGAATAAATTTCTATGTTAATATACCTTAGATAATTTTTATATTTAAGATAACATTGTATATATTTTAAATCTTCATCATTATATTCATCACAAATTATCCTATTTAAATGTCTTTCATAAATCACTTTATTATTTTCTCTTTTTATATAATCCGATTCTCTTTCCTTTTCGTATTCATCTTTAAATGATATTAGTATATTAGTCAATTCTTCTCTTTCTATTGGCTTCAAAATATATTCTTTAACACCATACTTTATTGCTTTCTTTGCATATTCAAATTCATAATAACCACTAAGCATAATACATTTAATTTTTTTATTCCATTTTTGATAAATGTTTTTTACTAAATCTAATCCATCCATTTCAGGCATTTTTATATCACTAATTATTAAATCTACTTTATTTTTTTCTATAAACTTGATAGCTTCCTTGCCATTTGACGCTTCTCCTATTATGTTATATCCATAATAATTCCAATTAATTAATATTTTTAAACCTTGTCTAATAAATGGCTCATCATCAACTATTAAAACATTAATCATCTATAAACACCTCATATTCTCAATAACTCTTAATTTTATCTTTATTGTAGTACCGTAGTTTTGATTACTTTCAATGTTAAAATCCATTGTATTATTACTATACTTTTGTAATCTCATATATGCGTTTAATACCCCTAGCCCTCTACCACCATTAATCAATTCAAAGTTACAATTATTTATTTTATGTTGTATTTCATTTAACTTTTCAACAGATATTCCTTTCCCATTATCAGCAATACATATATATAAATAATCATCCTCTATAATTATATCTATACCTACCTGCACATTGTATGTTACACCTTCCATTCCATGAATACACGAATTTTCAACAAATGTTAATATAGATAACTTTGGAATTCTAATATTATTACATTCAGATGAAATTTTCATATTAAAATCTAATCTATCTCCAAATCTATACTTTTGTATAGCTAAATAATTATTAACAAATCCTATTTCATCTGAAATCTTAATATTATCTTCACCCCAATTAATAGTTTGCCTTAATAGCTTGGCCAAATTTTCTATTATAAATGCAGTTTCCTCTTCCTCCTTAATTAGGCTTCTCATTCTAATACTTTCTAAAGTATTAAACATAAAATGTGGGTTTATTTGACTTTGAAGAGCTTTAAGCTCTGCTCTATTTTTAGCTAATTCTAATTCCTTTTGTTCAATATCTTTCTTTAAAATTACATCTATAAGCTCCTCAATTTTTGCTACCATTAAATTGAAGTTATTCATTACAGATCCTATTTCATCTTTACCAACCTCAACACCTATAGTATCAAACTCGCCATTCTTAACCTTTTTTAAATGTATAGTTAATAATGATAATCTATTAGTTATAGAATATGAAACTAATAAAATTACAATGGTTGGAATTACTAAATTTAAAATTAGTAAACAGATAATAATACCTTTAAATTTACTATTATTAAATATTCTATTGTAAATATCTTTTTCTGCAGTTACTACTATATTACATATTCCATTATAACCATATATTTCATACTCCTGTTGCAATAATATATCCTTTGGAATTATTTTGTCCAAAGGATTGCTATTATTGGTATTACTATTTAATTCATTATTTGAAAATAATATATATTTATCATTACATATATAAATATCTATTCCAAAATTACTATATTCAACAATTATATCTTGCAAAATAGAGTTATAGTTTATATCTATCTTTAGTATTTTTTCATTATCATTTGAAAAATAATCTAACTTTTTTATAAGTGAAATACTAATATTCCCATTCTTATCATAACTTGATGAAATATTAATATTTCTATCACTTTTTTTAAATTCTTTATACCACTCATTTTCTTTAATTTTTGAAGTTAATTTAACCATATCACTACTATTTAAAATAGTATCATTGTCAGTATATATGGTAATACTATATTCATTTTGTGAATTATAGTAATACCTTAAAATATTATTATCTAACATATACATATACTGATCATAAAATTCTATTGGATTTTCATATTGTGTAGATATAAAGTTATCTAAAACCTTCGATCTATATAATTGATTTGAAACCGATATCGAGTCTTGCATTACTCTATCTAAATTGTAAACAACTCTTTCAATAATTGTCTTCAATTCAGCCTCTTGCTCTTTAATAATATTATTAGTTATATTAGTATATATAATATAATTACTTGTTAGCATAGGAATTAATACAGCAAAGAAAAAAATACTAAAAAGCTTAGTTTTTATACTATAGTTATTTATCACATAAATTCCCCTTTTATAAAATACATATATATCTTCTATATATTCTTGATATATATGTATATTCTTGATATATATGTATATTATTACATATTTCTATATTCAAAGTAAAGGAAATCTGAGTAATTTTCACCTTTTATATTTTTAGTATATGCAAATAATCCTATAGTACATCCAACAAATCCACCAGCAATATCTGTACTTAAAGTTGTAGCATTTACATTACTAATTAATTCTTTATAATTCTCTCCATCTATTGAATAATAAAATGCTAAATTTTGACAATTTCCAACTATTTTTAATCTTAATAAATTTGCTTCAACCTCAGCATCAGCAACAATAGTATCTAAGCCATTAATTGTATTTATCAACCTTATTTTTAAAATTTCTGATTCCTTTGTATAAATAAACCTCATATTATGTTTGTTATCTTGAACAATTGCTAGCCCTGCACTATCACCATCATCTATTGGTAAAAATTCCATAGATGTTGCTGCTAAAAAATTGTAATCTTCTTGTCTAACACATACATATGCCGGATTATCTAATTCATCTAACCCTATATTTTTTAAATATAATCTCAAATATCCAGGTCTCTTTGTTAGTGAATATAATTCATCACTAGGATTTCTCAAAACTAAAAATTTATCACTTAACTTATTACTATCAAAATGATAACATGTTTCCTTTGCCTCAACTTTATATTCCTTCATACCTAAGTCATCATAATCTGATAGCATACCTTTTCCTTCATTAACAATAGGCCAATCATTCTCCCACTTAACCTTTGCAATAAACGTTTCTCTACCAATATTACAATAACCTTCACAATATCTACTACCCAACATAACTATAAACCACTTATCATCCCTGGTTCTAACTAAATCACCATGTCCAACATTCTTTACTTTATAATCTCTTCCTAAATGCCTATGGGTAAGTATTGGATTACATGGATTTCCTTCATATTCTCCAAATATATTTTTACTTCTTGCTATGGATATAGAATGCTCATTTGCTGTTCCACCTTCTGCAATCATTAAGTAATAATAATCATTTCTTTTATAAATGTGTGGTCCCTCTGGCCATATTACTCCATTTAGTGCACCTTTCCACAGTCTTCTACTATTTCCTATTAACTTATAACTTTCTAAATCAATTTCTTGTAGCCAAATCTCCCAATCACCATTGTATTTACAGCCATCACTATTAGGCCTTGTTCCTACATAATATGCTTTTCCATCATCATCAAAAAACAAACTCGGATCTATTCCCTCAGCACCTTCAATATAATATGGATCTGACCATGGTCCTTCTGGCACATTAGCTGTAACAATAAATGTTCCTCCTCTTGATATATTAGTTGTTATAACATAATACTTTCCATTATTATATCTAATTGTTGGTGCAAAAATCCCCTCTGAATGTTTTGTATTAGTTAAATTGAGTTGTGATTCTCTTGTCAGTACATTTCCTATCTGACTCCAATTAATTAAGTCCTTACTTTTAAATATAGGTACTCCTGGAAAATAAGAAAATGTTGAATTAACCAAATAATAATTATCATCTACCGTACATATAGATGGATCTGGATAAAAACCTTTTAAAATTGGATTAACTAGTTTAGTCATATTTATTTCTCCTTAAATAATTATTAATTCATATAACTTTATCTTTACAAACTACTTAAGATAAGCCAATATTTTTTATACTGACTTATCTTACATACTCTACCACACTCTGTAATTACCGCTTAATGCTAGTAGAGCAAATATATAAAGACAATTATCATAGTATCTTCTTGTCCCTGTTCTTAAAGATGTATTCCAAAACTTTTCAATACACGCTTTAGAATATTTCCCATTATTAACTATCGATCCCATTGCATTAGTTGCTATAATAGCTATAGGATGAAGGGCTTTTTCATTTATTATAGTTCCATCTATTTCATATATTAAATCATCTTTTCCCTTAACTGTCTCATTGAAAAATACTTGTATTTTATTTATACATTCACATTCCCAAGGTTCTTTTTCAAACCAATAATAATCTAATGCTAAATTTCCAATAACTCTGTATGAATCACTATAGTATCTTTGACGATTATCCTTACAGTAAGGTTCACCATTATAATACGAATATTCTGGAGCTAAACCAGTAACATGATTGCAAGCCATCTTCAAATATTCTCTGCTATTATTGGCTGCCTCTCTCCAAAACTCTCTATCATCTTCATTAGCCCAAAGTGCAAACAATTCATAAAAATGTGGCAAATGATATGATGGATCTGTAATCTCTAAATTAGGTACAAACTTTATAAGCTTATTTTCTGGATTCCACATTGGTTTTCCTTCACCATCTTCACCTTTATGAATACATTCATGTAATATATCTTTTGCTTCTTTGGAATAGTTAAAAATTCCTTCTCCATCTCCCCATCTATGTGATGCAAAAAATAATGCTAAAGCAAAATATTCTTCCCCATCTGGAGCTGGTCCATCTGAATTTTTAACTCCATCTGTTGATACAGACCAAGCAAAATACCCCTTATTTATACCACTTTCCATCCACATATACTTTTTAGCCCATTTCCATAATTTATTAAACTCTTGTTTCATATCTCTTTGTACACACATCATCATTGCATATGACATACCTTCTGTCCTAACATCATTATTACCTGTATCAACAAAATATGCCATATCATTACCACATTCATGATATAACCTTTCACAATCTGTTCCATAAAATATAGTATTATATACATCATCTAGTCTATTTTCTATTTCTTCAATTGAATATCCGTATTCATTAAGTATGTTTCTATATTTTTTGTCCTCATATTTCCTCATCACTCTTTAACTCCTCCAATAGTAAGTCCAGATACAAAGTATCTTTGTAAGAATGGATATAAACATACAATAGGTACTGCAGTTACAATAGTTATAGCTGCACGAATAGATGTTGGCGTTACAATACTACCTGCATTTTTCATGACTTCTGCGCTTGCACCTTGTGTAGTAGTTGATGATAATAATTTCATAAGTTCATATTGCAATGTTGTTAATGAATTATCTGCTGAACAATAAAGCATAGAATCAAACCAAGAGTTCCATTGTCCAACAGCAACAAATAATGCAACTGTTGCAAGTACTGGTTTACAAAGTGGAAGAATTATTTGAATAAATATTCTAAAATCTCCAGCCCCATCGATCTTTGCAGATTCAATAAGACTATATGGTATACCATTAATAAATGTTCGTATTACTATCATGTTAAAAGCGCTAATTAATCCAGGTATAATATAAACCCAAAAATTATTTAAAAGGTGTAATTCCTTTATTAAAATATATGTTGGAATCATTCCACCACTTACATACATTGTTAACACATAAATAAATGATAATTGTTTCTTATACATAAATTCTTTTCTACTTAAAACATAAGCTAACATCGCTGTTAAAAATACTGATAATACTGTGCCTATTAATGTTCTAGCTACAGATATAAATGCTGCTTGTCCTAAATTTTGATTTGCAAAAACAGTTTTATAATTTTGAAGAGTAAATATTCTTGGCCATAAATGTATCCCCCCCCTTACTGAATCAATACCATCATTAAAAGATACTGCCAAAGTATTTATAATCGGATATAAAGTAATAATAACAAATATAATTAGAAAAATTGCTATAATTGTATCAAATACTATATCTTTAGTGCTTCTTTTACGTCTTCTAATTTCCATTTTAACCATCTCCTTATGCTAGAATAAACTTTCTTGACCAGCTGATTTTGCAGCTTTATTTGCAATAAAAATTAATATAATGCTAATTACACTCTTAAATATTCCTGCCGCAGTAGCTAGAGAATAGTTATTCAATCCAATACCATATTTTAATACAAAAATATCTATTGTTTGAGAAACATCTTGAATTAAACCATTACCTAATAAATACTGTATTTCAAAACCAGCATTTAAAATATTACCTATATTTATAATTAGTAAGATAAATATTGTAGGCTTTATACCTGGTAAAGTTACGTGCCATATCTTTTGTAATCTGCCTGCTCCATCAATTTCTGCTGCTTCATATAAGTCTGTATTAATAGATGTCATTGCTGCCAAATAAATAATACTTCCCCATCCTACTTCTTTCCAAACATTAGTTGCACCTACAATTCCCCAAAAATATTTTGGATCTGCAAAAAAGTTTATAGGATTGTCTACTAAATTCATATTTTGCAATATTTCATTTACAACTCCTGTAGATGGTGATAAAACTTCAGCAACAATTCCTGTTACTACTATCCAAGATAAGAAGTGTGGTAAGTATGATACTGTTTGTACAAACTTTTTTGCATGTCTATTCCTTACCTCATTAAGTATTAATGCTAATCCAATAGAGCAAATAAAACCAAGTGATAAATTTATTAAGCTCATAGCTAAAGTATTTCTAAGTACCTTCAAAAACACATCGTCTGAAAATAAAAATTTAAATTGATCAAGTCCAACCCATATTTGTTCAAATATACTCTTACCTGGTTTGTAATTTTGAAATGCCATTACCCATCCTGCAAGAGGCGCATAACAAAATATAGCTACATAAATAATAAAAGGAATAGCCATCAGAATAAGTGTTTTTTGTCTTTTCATTATTTCCCATGTACCTTTTTTATTTGTATTTACATCTATTTTTTTCTCTACATTACTTATTTTTTTAGTTTTGAATTTAATCTCCATACTAATACTCCTATATTCAAATATAGGGTATCTTTCGATACCCTTTATTATTTTAATTTTCGAATTCTTCTACTCTTCTCTTAACTTCATCTGTTAAAGCTTTTTCATACGCTTCTATATTAGCCTTTGTAGTTAATTCATTCATATACTTATCCCAAGAAGCTTCAAATTCACCATCTTTAGTCATAATAACTTTAGGCAACCATTGTCTTTTTATATCATCCATTTTTTGCATTGCTATTCCAGCCTCTGAATCTGCAGATAAAAGGTTAGTGAATGAATATATTGGATACCATGGTCCTACATCTTCAAATGTTTCTCCTAAAAAATCTGGGAATTTTTCATATCCATATGCATCTAATATTTTCTTATCTATATCATTTAAAGTTGCATAATACTCTTTTGGTTGATCTCCAGGTTCAATAGTATTAATATTATCTTTTAACATTCCTCTAAAATGTGGTAAATATGCATAATCACACATATTTTTAAGTTTCCATTCTTCATTCTTTGGATTTGCTCTTTGCTCCTCCGTTCTGTAGAATACTCCATCTTCTCCTACTTCGTAGTCAACACCTTCTTCTCCCCAAGATCTTAATTTAATAATTTCTTCATCTAATAAATCATTTAAAAATTGTAATGCTCCATCAACATCTTTGCAACTTACAGAAACTCCAATACCATTTGAAACATTTAATGCTGTTACTGCTCTATATTTAGGTTGTACACTTTCATCAACAACTAAACCTAACGGAACCCAAGTTCTTTCATCTAATCCTTGTTGTATTAATGCTGTTTCAGCTGATTGGAACTGCCAGTGTTGGTCTACCATACCAAGTACTGTTCCAGTTGAAAGCTTTGCTATATATTGATCATATGAATTAGTAAATGATTCTGGATCTAATATACCTTTATTATACATTTCATTTAATTTCTTATAATATTCCTTAGCTTCTGGAATAGTATTATAATTTTTTGCTTCTAACGTTTCTGGATCTACTATTGCAGAACCATCATTAGGATATCCAGCTATGAATTGTGGTGGATTTTCTAGACAGAAATATCTCCAGTCATGTGTTAATATTTCAAAACCTATAGTTGGATTGCCGTTTATAGTTGGATTTGCTTCTTTATATCTTTCAATCAAATCAAAATATTGATCTAAAGTTTTTATTTCAGGATAATTATCCCATTCCAATACTGCCTTTTGTATCCAAAATGCCTCATCATTAAAATTAGTTGCTGTATCTTCACCTTGTATTACTCCAAATTGCGGTATTATATAAATATGACCATCTTCAGATCTAACTTTATCCCATTCTTTTTCACTTAAATAATTCTTAAGATTAGGATATTTATCTAAATGTTCATCTAAAGGTATTAATGCACCAGCATCAATAAGATTTTGTGTTCCATCTGCACCATCTATAAAATCTGGATATTCCCCTCCTGCTATCATAACTCCAATTCTTTCTTGAGCTGTTTGTCCTGTTAACCATTGTTCATCTACTTTTGCACCTATCTTTTCTGCAATTACATTTTTAATCCTATTATCATCTGATAATTCCTTTCCTGGTACTGCATAAAAAGCTGTATATGTTTTTATGCCATCTTCATTCACTTGTTCTGTTCCTACATTTTCATTTGCTTTTGAACCGCCACCACAGCCAGTTAAAACTGACATAGACATTATTCCAGCAATAATAGTCGATATCACTACTTTTGATTTTCTCATTTTCTCTCCCCCATTCTCCTCTTATATGGTTTTAATAACCAACCATTGATTAAATTATACGTTTACACGCCCCCTCTCTCAACATAGTAAATTATATAAAAAATACCATAAATTATATAATATAACTTTTATTTTTATATATATAAATAAAAGTTATATTATACTTTCACAATACAATAGAGGGTTATATAAATTTTAATATCTATATAACCCTCTATATATTTATTTGCTATATTCTTCTACTCTTCTTTTAACTTCATTAGTAAGAGCCTCTTCATATATATATCCACATTATTTCTCAATTCATAAATATAATCATTCCAATTAGATTCAAATTGATCAATTCTTCCCATTATAATTTTAGGAAGAAATTTACGTTTAATTTCTGTCATCTTTTCCTTTGCAATTCCAGCTGCTGAATCTGTAAACAAGTTATTGGAATATGAATATATTGGATACCATTCTGATATCTTATCATTTACTTTAGGTATAAATTCATTAAATGTTTCATATCCATATGCCTCTAATAGCTCTCTATCATTTGATCCTAAGTTTTCATAAAACTCCCTTGACTGCTCCCAAGGCACAACAGCATTTATTCCATCATCTAACATACCTTTGTACATAGGTAAGTATTGATAATAACACATATTATTTAATACCCACTTATTATCTAATGAATTTTCTCTTTGCTCCTCTGTTCTATAAAACTCACCATTATCATCTACCATATAATCAATACCTTCTTCTCCCCAATTTCTCAAAATAAGAATTTCAGGATCTAATAAATCATTTATAACTTTCATGGCTCCATCTATATCTTCACAGCTCTTTGTTATCCCTATTCCTCTACTAGAATTTACTACCATATAATTATAATAATTAGGAGTTACAGATTCATCTATTGTTAATGCTAGCGGTATCCATCTTCTATTATTAAGACCTTTTTGTAACAATTCAATATCTGAACTTTCAAACTGCCAATATTGCTCTACCATCCCTAGACCTGCTCCAGTTGATAATTTCTCTAAATACTGATTATACGAAAGTGTAAAAGTTTCTGATTCTATTAACCCCTTGTTATAAACTTCATTTAGCTTTTTAAAATACATTTTTGCTTCTGGAATATCACTATATATTTTTGCTTCTAATGTATCTGGATTTACTATAGCACCTCCATCATTGGGATATCCTGCTAAAAACTGAGGAGGATTTTCTAAACAAAACATCCTCCAATCATAAGTTAAAATTTGAAATCCAATAGTTTCTTCACCATTAATAGTTGGATGTGCATCTTTATACCTTTCTATTAAATCAAAATATTCATCAATTGTTTTAATATTAGGATAGTTGTCCCATTTTAATACTTCTTTTTGTATCCAAAAAGCTTCACCATTATGATTAGTTTTTTTATTTTCTCCATTAACAACACAAAATTGCGGAATCAAATAAATATGTCCATCCTCATCTTTCAATTTGTTCCACTCATTTTCTGATAAATAGTTCTTTATATTTGGGTAATTATCAATATATTCTTCAAGTGGTACTAATGCATTTGCATCCATTAATCTTTGTGTAGCATCTCCACCATCAATAAAATCTGGATATTTTCCACTCTCAATGATACTTTCAATTTTTTCATGAGCTGTTTTATTATTTAACCATTCTTCTTCTATTTATACGCCTATCTTTTCAGCTATAATATTTTTTATCCTATTACTATCTGACAACGCTTCTCCAGGTACTGCATAGAATGCTGTAAATTTTTTATTACCTTCTTCACTATTATTTTTGTTATATCCATATACTAAAATAACAAAAATAATAATAGTTATTACCACATATATTATTGTATTTTTGAATGTTTTCATAATAAAATTCCCCATATTACCTCGTTTATTAAAAATTTATCCTATTTTTTACTTAATAGCCTTATTATATATTAATTTCTTCCCAATTCCAATAGATATTATAGCTACAATTAAACTGTATATAGAGGCATAGTTTCCTGTTTGAGGCAACTTATTATTATTATTATTATTATTATTATTATTATTATTATTACTATTGTTGTTACTATTGTTGTTACTATTATTGTTACTATTATTGTTACTATTATTAACGACTAAAACCTTTATTTCCTTTGTACAACTTAATCCTTTGCTATCTTCTACATAATATTTTACTGTATATTTACCTGCTTTACTTGTATCTACATTATTTTCAATAACTTTTATCTTATTAGTAATATCTCCATCTTCCTTATCCTTAGCAGTAACATTGCTATATTCATCAAACTTATCACCTAATTTTAATGTTACATCGTTAGCAATTATTTCTGGTGCAGTATTATCATCACTAGGGATTTCAATGTCATCATTTTTATTTAACATAAGATTTCCATAGCTAATACTCTTTTGCCATCCTAATCCAGACATATCACACCAATTAGATACAGTTACTCTCTTACCTGTAGCATCTGCATTATTAACTTGTACATCAAATCCTATTAATGAATTTTCCTTATTTTCTCCAACATAAATTGCTGCTTCAATTATATATCCACCATCAACTATTTTAGCCGCTGAATCAAATTTATCTACGTTACAATTTCCATTAAAACTAACTTCATTCTTATAATTTATTCTATATTGAGCATCATCCTCATCATAGAATGAAGTTTTAGCATTATTTAAATCAACAAATAATTCAACTGAATCTTTTTCGTGATCATATTCATTGTCTGAATTTAATACATCATCAGTAACCTCTGCTAATACATATAAATACTCGCCACTCCATAAAGTTCTAACCTCTGCCGTTGCTCCATCTTTTCCTACTGAAAAATTATTTACATTTATAACTTCTGCATTAGCCCATGCATCATCAATTACACCATCAACTTTCGGATTACCTTCTGACGCATTTGCAATTTTAGCTGTAGGCATAAATATAATTTCTCCAAAATCTTTTTCTGTTATTTCTCCACCATTTACATCATTCCATACAGAAACTGATTTTAAATTATCATTATCATAATTATTGATTCTAACTTCAAAGCTTATAGTATCCTCAATTTCTATACTCTTATCTCCTACTGGAACTGTTGCTGTTGCAGTATATCCACTACCATCTACCTTTTCATTTACACTATTACGCTTTATTGTTATAGCTTCAGCACTGCCAACATAAAATTCAATACTATCATTTTCATTTAAAGATGTGTCAGTTATATCCGCATTTATATAAATATTTTCTTCATCCCAAATTACTCTTACATTAGCTTTTGCTCCATCATTACCTTCAATTATTTTATTTACATCAATACTATTTGATAACTTCCAAGCTAAATCATTAACTTTTTCTACTTTTTTCGCTTCAATACTCTTAGTTTTAATTTCAAGACTATTTGGATCTACTAAAGCCCAGTAAGCTGGTTTTGCTTTAAAGTTTCTATCAAATAATAATGGAGCATTTTTTCGTCCTTCAACAGGAAAATTATCAAGCCATGAATCATTATCAGTAACTCCCCAAACTAAAGTCATATCAATATTTCCTTTAGCTGTTTGCTCTTTAAATAAATCAAATAATTCTTGATATCTATAAGCTTGTTGTAATAATACTTCAGATGTTATTGGCATTTCTTTATCGCTATCACTCTTGTATATAGATAAATCTAATTCTGTAATTTGTACTGTAAAATCTGGATTATACTTTTTCAATTCTGAAAATCTCTCTATAGTAGCTTCAATACTCTTTATATCTGGATTATACATAGATATATGTGTTTGTAATCCCACTCCATCTACAGGTACTCCAGCTATAAGAAGTCTTTCTATTAAATTATATAATGCATCTTGCTTTCTACCAGCGCTTTCAGCTCCATACTCATTTATTATTAACTTAGCATTAGGGTCCGCTAATCTTGCTGCTCTAAATGCTGCTTCTATATAATCATCATCATCACCATCACCATCTAAATCACCAATTATTCTTGCCCATTTAGAGTTTTCATTATCTCTTCTTAATCCATTTTCAGACACACCATCTGCCATTACTTCATTAACAACATCCCATGCATATATTTTTCCTGCATAACGACTTGCTACTGTAGTTATGTGCTCTGTCATTCTTTCAAGTAAATCTTCACTTGAAACTTCTTTACTACTATCTTCTGAATCCTTAAAGAACCAGCTTGGCATTTGACTATGCCAAACTAAGGCATGACCTCTCATAAGCTTATTATTATCATATGCATAATTTACAAGAGTATCTGCGTCATCCCAATAATACACATCTTCACTTGGTCTCATTGGCTCAACTTTCATTACATTTTCTGCAACTATTGCATTAAAATGCTTATTAATTAGTGCTTCATACTCACTACCTTCTTCTAATTGGTCTGGTCTTACAGCTGTACCTATAACAAAATTTTGCCCTAAAGACTCAGTTAAAGCTTCATGTAATGACTTAATATCCGGTTCATGCTTATCATCTGATTTTGCAACCTTAACAAACTTTACTTCATCAATATAGAAATCCATTAAATCATAATCAGTACTTTCTGGATCACTATCAGCAATTTCTTTATATGAAGTTTCCATATAAAATGAATAACTATTTAAATCTTCAGAATTTGGAATTGTATATTCACCTTCTATTAGTGTCCATTCACCTTTTTTAACATTCTTTTCCCCAATAGTCGCATACTGAGCATCTTTATCTATAAATTCATTTGAAAATTGAACTTTAAATGTTTTTCTATCTGGTCCATCATTATATTTAACCCAAGAAGAAATCCTATATGTTTCTCCTTTTTCAAGGTAATTTGTCATATTAATTATTGGACCATCAAAAGTTTCACTTCTATTTGAAACTTTTAAAGAATAGTTACCTTCATAAGCTTCTTCAATTACTGCTTCCACTGTAGAATTTATTCTTCCAGTAAAATCATAATTCTCACCTTCAAAGTTAAATTTCACTTCATCAGTGGCTTGTTCATTATCTTCTGATTCTACATTACTTTTTTCAGAAACTGAAAAATCATCAATTACATATGCTAAATTTGCATTGTTAGATTCTATTTTTATATTTAATGCAATAAGCTCTTTATCTTTACTTGCATCCTCTAACTTATATGTTCCATTTAATGCAACAGCCTCGGTTAAATTTATTTTAGCATCAACTATATTTTTTCCTTCTAACCATCCACCTTCATAATTATCATAATACTCTTTTTTTTCACCTGTTATATTACCATTTTTGTCCAATAAATTATATTGTCTATAAATCGTTACATTAACTGAATTTTCACCTTCATCTTTAGCTCTAATTTTAAATGAAATATCGTATGTCTTTCCTTCCTTTAATAATTCTTTCAAGTCCAATGTTGCACCATTCCAACCTTGTGTTCTTTCATAACATTCTAAACTATAGTCACCACTTATAGGGTTATCAGCAGTAATCTCTACCTTTCCCTCTCCACTATTGTACCATTTTCCATTACTACCATCTTCAAAGTCATAAAATACAACTTCTTTACTAATCTCACCAGCCTCTACAGCTATTGATGATAATGGATTTAATATAACTAATCCACTAAGCAATAAACTCATAATTTTTTTTTTATTTTTCATAAAATCCCCCCTTGTATACATTTACATATTTAATGTTACTATTTTTGTATTATTTTTAAATACGCTAAATTATATATTTTCTTTAAATAATTATTGTTTATAAACTTCACTATTATAAATTTGTTCTGTTTTTCTTAATTCTATTTAGAAAAAATAAATATAAAAAATTAAGTGAAGTTTCTCAAGAAAACTTCACTTAATTTTTAATAGTCTTTAAATATTCTTTTTAAAAAGTTATATAAACCATGATTCCAAACTGTAAAATCATGTCCACCCTCTATTTCATAATAAATATGATTAACATTATTTTTAACTAACGTATTATGTTGTCTTATTGGCTCATTCATTACAATACTATCATCTTTACCTTTTACAATCATAATTAAAGTTTTAAGGTCCTGCGGTATTTTAAAGTTTTCCTCAGTAAATAATCCCTCTTCAAAAACACCATTATTCAAGTATTTAAATATACCAAACGCTGGACAAAAAGCACCAATATATCCAAAAATTTTATATAATGTAAATCCAATATATAAAGCTTCTCTTCCTCCCATAGATAATCCAGCAATTGCAGTATTTTCCCTTCCTAATTTAACTGAATAATTCTTCTCTACATACGGAATTAAGTCATTTAATAAGTCATTAATAAAGTTATCAAATGCTTTAAAATGCTCTAATGTAAATATATCACCTGGATTTGCTGAATCATCTTGCCTAGCACGCACATTTGGAAAAATAATTATCATTTCGCTTGCATTTTTTGTTGCCATTAAATTTCCAATAATATACTGTGCTCCTCCATTTAACCATTCATTTTCATCTCCACCAATCCCATGTAAAAGATATAAAACAGGGTATTTTTTATTCTCATTATAATTAGCAGGTAGCCATATATTAAACTTTCTTTTTGTTTTTATATTTTTTGAATAGTATTCAACTTTACTTATCGTTCCATAATCAACACTTTCTATTAACTTATCGTACCCAATAGGAGGTACATATTGATTAACTTCACTTTTCATCCATTAATACCTCTCTTTAACTTTATATCAGCCTTAATGATACTAAAATTAGTAACCTACTTCTAAATAATAATTAAATATTTTGTTCTATTCTAAAATAATCAAAATCAACATATCCTCCTATTTCTTTTGTTGCATAATTAAACAATCCAAAACGATATCCAACAAAATGTGGTATTGTATATTCTAATTTTAGTTTATTTCCAATCTTATTCCATACATACCCACTTAAGCTATAATAAAAATATGCACTATCTGATAAATTTTCATAGTCAAAATCTATTTTAAAATACACTTCATTTTGACTTATAGGAATATTACCCATTTCTTTATCACATCCAGAACTACCACTAATCATAACGATATATTTAATGCCATTTTCCATCTTAATACCAACAAATCCATACTTTTGTTGAAATGCTGCTAATCCTGCATAGTCACCATTTTTCATATTACTTACATCAATTTTAATACTCCCTGAACATTTAGGCCCAACCGTTCTTTGAGTAAGTATATTAACTGCATCCAAAATATTGATACTCTTTCTTCCATTCCTTAATCTTAAACATCCTGGCTGTTCAGTTAAAGACCAATTATTATTATCTGGATTATGATTCCATTGCCATACTAATTTTAGTTCATTTTTATTTTCATCAAATTCATCTGAATCAACAAAACTATACTTAATTTTTTCACTAATAATTCCAGTATCATATACATCATCAAATATAGGCCAATCTTCTTTCCATATAATAGGTATAACATATGGTATTCTACCTACAGCTCCATGGTCTTCAAATAACATTCCATACCATTTTCCTTCAGGTGTATCAATAATTCCACCTTGTGCTATACCTCCAACAATACTTTGCTTTAATACTATTCTGCCCTCATAGGGACCTTCTATCTTATCAGATCTATGAACTATTTCTGTTCTAATCCCACCTTTTGGCCATACAATATTAAATATATAATAATTCCCATTAATTTTTTGTATATGAGAACCTTCCGCAACAAGACCATCTCCAATATCCCCAACAACTTTAGTAGCATTTTCAATAATAACCTTATTAAATCCATCTTTTTTAATTGCCGTTACGTCTGAAGTTAATTCTGTTGCCCATATCTCTCCTCCACCATATATAAGGTATACACGTCCATCATCGTCAAACAATAATGATGCATCTCTGTAAACTCCCTTTAAGTCATAACGTTTCCATGGTCCATTTTCTATATCATCTGTCTGATAAATATATGTTGTATTAGTGTCATATGCTCCAAAAGATACATAGTACTTTCCATTATTATATCTAAGGGTACTTGCCCATGAGCCTTGACCATATGCACTTTCTCCATTTTTTAGAGTTTGTTTATCACTATCATCAAGTATGTCATAAACGTAGTTAACTATATTCCAATTTACTAAATCATATGATTTCATAATTGGTACACCTGGACTCATATGCATTGTAGTACTAACCATATAATAAATATCATTTACTCTTATTACATCTGGATCTGGAACATCTGACCATATAACAGGGTTTTTAACTGTATAAACCTGATAATCACTTTTATTTGTATCGTTTAAAGTAAATTCATCTTCATACACAAGCTTAACCTCCACTCTTCATTGATTTTATTTTAATTTTTACAGATAATTTATTTCAGTTGTAAAAGGAGATATCGGTAACCCTTCTCTATTATATAAATTTATATCATGAGGTGAGTTTTTCCATGCGTATCTTACATTAATTGGATTACTAACTTTATTACTCCAAACTTCTATTAAATTTCCTTTTATTTGGGCATTAGCCTTATAAAAACGTCCATATTCATCACTAATTTCGAAATTATTTAAATTACCTTTTATACTTATTAATCCACTTTCACTATTAGAAAAATGAATAACTATCTTATTTCCTTCTATATTCATTTTTTTATACATAGGTGTTACTGAAATATTTTTTTCATTATATACTTTATCTTGAGCTAATAAAGCTAATCTTCTTCCAACTTCTTTCTTATTAAGTGGGTGAAGATCATTATATTCACCAATATCAACTGAAACTGCCATTCCAGTATTTTTTATTCTTAATCCCCTTCTTTGTGCTTCTCTTAACTTCGCCCAATTATCTAATAATGGACTATCTTCTGGTGCTAAATAGTTTGCAAGCTGTACATATAAAAATGGTAAATATTCATTATTCCAATTTTCTCTCCATCTATTTATTAACGTTTCAAATAACTCTTCATAATCATTAGGGTAACCTGTATTAGATTCACCTTGATACCACAACACACCTGCTATAGCATACTTCCTTAATGGATGAATTATTGAATTATAAAAGCCTATAGGTTTAAATTGAAAGAAAGTTCTATCATAATTAAAATCCATTCTATGTCCTATTTTATATTTCCATCCCCCTGATAAATCTATCTCTTCATTTTCAAATGCCAATTTATACTGCTTATCTTTTATAAATCCGCCTATTCCTGTATTACTCATAACACGTATTGTTATTATATTTCTTCCCACTTTAAGTATCTCATTATCTACTTTGTAAATTCTAGGAGGATACCTATACTCTGTTTTCCCAACCAAAACACCATTTACATATACTTCATCACTATCTATGATACTCCCTAAATAAAGTTTAGCATTATAACTAGCTGCTTCATCTGATAAAAATATCTCTTTTCTAAACCAAACAGATCCATTAACTTTATCTAAACATGTATCCTTCCACATTCCTGGTATAACAAATTCACCCCAATCACTATCATCAAACTCTTCTAAGTTCCACAAATTTATTAAACCTTCATCATTTAAATTTAACTCTTCATACCAATTATTAATTCTATTATCATCTTGTTCTTGAACTCTAGATACATACTCAGAATCCTTACATTTTCTAATTATTTCTTCAAATCTATTAAACTTCTTCAAATCCGCTTCATTTATCCATGATTCAATAGGAGTTCCTCCAACCGCTGTAGCAATTATTCCTATTGGAACTTTATATTTCTCATATATTTCTTTTGCAAAAAAATAACCAACAGCAGTAAACTCAAGCGAATTATCTTGATTTAAAACTTTCCAGCTCCCCTCATCCAAATCATCTTTTGGACCATTAAAAACATAGTTTTTACTTGCACAAAATTGTCGTATATTACTATTATTGTAATTTAAAATTTCATCTTCATATAATTCCATAACTCTTTCTATTGGTAACTCCATATTAGATTGTCCACTACATAGCCATACATCCCCAATTAAAATATCTTTAATTGTTATCTCTTCCGCTCCTTTTATAACCATTTCATATGGACCACCAGCTTCTAGCTTATTTAATAAAATGCTCCATTTTCCTTTATCATTAGAAACTGTTTCATATTTTTCACCTAAAAACCAAACTTCTATTTTAGAATTTTCTACTGTAGTTCCAAATATTTTTGTTTTATCTCCTCGTTGAAGAACCATTCCGTCACTAAATATACTAGATAACTTATTCTTTTCCATACTCATAACACCTCTCAAAATTAAATAATTATTCCCGTCCAAATCAATCTATATTAAAGTTTAGTAACCTTTCATATACTACTAATCACCTAATATCTTACATCTTTAAATTTTAATTTTATACCTACTTTTTATATATTTTCCTTTGATTATTTTACATTTATTATTTATACATGTTTAAGTTTAACTAATAATCAGGACCACCCGTCAAACAGGTGGTTTACTCTGCATCTATAAGGCTCTGCTACTCGCACGTCGAACGGTTTGCCAACCGCATATTTTCACCTACTACCCCCTAAAGGGGCTTTATTACTTGCCTTTCTTTACCGACTCATCCGTAAACGGGTCTATATATTCTTTTAAACTTATTTGTTCATAAACTAAATCTTCTTGAATTTAATTTTTTATATATTCTTCTATCACTTTCTTATTTATTCCTACTGTATCAACATAATATCCTTTGCACCAAAGGATACCTCCTTGTATTATAGTTGTGGTCGGCGAACCTACTATAATTTTACAATGAATGTTTTTTATTTCTACTCACCGCTAGAAGCACAGGTCAAACCTGTGGTATTCTAAATACAAAAAACAGCAAATTGATTATACATAAATCAATCTACTGTTACTTTTCTTCTAACATTTTACTTATAATATGTTATTAACTTCTCTCAATCTTAACCTTACTTCCACCCATTCCTGCTTCTGCTGGAGTAATTAAAAGCTTAACAGGCACTCTATTTTTAATAGACTCAACATGACTTATTATTCCCACCTTTAATTTATCATTATGAATTTTTTCAAGAGAACTCATAACAACTTCTAAAAGATTATCATCTAAAGTACCAAAACCTTCATCTAAAAAAAATAATTCAAGTGGTGCAGTTCCCTTAAGTTGAATTTCAGCTGATAATGCAAGTGCTAATGAAAGTGATGCTAAAAAGGTTTCCCCTCCTGAAAGTGTAGAAGCATCTCTTTCAGCTCCACCATTTTTATAATCTCTAATTATAAATCTTCCATCTTCATCAACTTCTAATCCATAATTTCCATTAGTTATTTCCTTTAACTTTTTACTAGCTTCAAGTGAAACATACTTAAGTCTAGTAGCTGCAACAAATTCAACAAATTTTTTACCCTTAAATAATTTATCTAAATCATTTAATAGTGCAAGCTTATGGTCTAACCCTTCCTTTTGTTTCAATAAACCTTTTAGCTCTATCATCTTCTCTTCTATTACCTTAAGTTCTTCTTGAAGCTTAATTTTTATTTCATTAAACTCCTTAACACTAACTTCTTTTTCTTCTTTTTCCTCTTGTATAGCAACCCATTGCTCCTCCCTTAATTCTCTATTTCCAATTTTTTTAGAAATACTTTCAATTGCTCCTTTAATCTTTGCTAAACTATCATTATAATTATCAATTTTAACTTTTAAAACTTCTATTTCACTTTTTTCTAAAACATTATTCTTAACTTCTTCTATACTTAAAAAGTTTTCTTCCTTTAAAGCCTCATCAAACTTTTGCTTTTCTTCATCTTTTCTTTTATACAGCTCTCTACCTTTTGAAGCGATACTAATTAGCTTAGAATTATATTCTTCATAATTCTTATCAGCTTCTTCTTTTGCTTTTTCTGCAAGTATATAATTGTCTTCAATTCTCTTTATTTCACTCTGAATATTTTTTAATATTTCTTCAATATTATCTATATCCTTAACTTTACTTTTTATCTTTATTAAACTTTCATCTTTAATTTTTATTTTTTCCTTTAATGTTGTATTAATCTTTGCTAATTCTTGATTAGTATCATTTAAGTCTTTTATTGCATCTTCTCTATTTTTACTTAATTCCTCTAATCTATTTCTATAGCTTTTAATGGTTTTTTCAACCTCTTCTCTTTCATTCTCAATTTTATTTATTTCATCATTCTTAGCTATAAAATCTTCAACTTTAGTCTTTTCCTTAAGATAACTCAATTGTCTTTCAATATCTTGTAACTTTTCTTCTTCCTTTTTCTTATTCTCTAATAGCTCTTTTATTGTATTTTCATCACTATTAATTTTAGTTTCTAATTGTGTATATTTAAGCTTTAAATTATTACTTTCCTCTTTTAAGGTCTTATTTATATTTTCATATTCTTCTTTTTTGACATTATACTCATTTAATTTAACTCTTAAATCACTTATCTTTAATTGAAGCTTAGATACCTCTTCTTCATTAAAATCATCGCCTAAATTTTTAATTACATCTTCATTCTTTTCTATATTCTCTTTAAAAATAGTTAACTTAGCTTCTATATCTCTTATATTATTAGATAATTCGTCAAAGCATTTTTCTTTTAAATTTAAATTATTTTCAATGCTACTAATATCCCTAATTTCTTTATGTCTAATATTTTCTTTATGATGTTCCATAGAACCACAAACTGGACAAATATCTCCAACTTTTAATTCTTCTCTTAATTTATAAGCTAAATTTTCTCTTTCTATTTCAAGAATATCTATTCTTAACTTCTTAATTTCATTATCTAAATTAATATACTCTTCTTTTTTAGGCTTTAACTCTTTAGTTAATTCTTCAATTACATTTTTATTTTTTAATATCTCTTCTTTTGCTCTTTTAAATATATCTAATTTACCCTTAATATCAGAATATTTTTCTTGCATATCAAATAAATCATTTTGATTTCCTGGGCAATTTTCAATTAATTTTTTCAAATTACTTTCATTTTCTACTAATAAACTATTCTTCTTATCTAACTCAAGCTTTAAGATATTTTTTTCTTCTACGGATTTCTTTATTACCTCTTTATTAAACTCTAATTTTACTTTATACTCTTCAATTCTCTTAAAAAAGTTATTATAATCTCTGGTAATAACTACTCCTTGTTGAACATTTTCTTTTAATTCTCTATCAACTTCTAAAGTATCTCTATATCTTTCTTTTTCTTTTAATAACTCATTTCCCTTCTTTAATCTATTTTCAGAATCACTCAATTTATATTCATTTTCTTGCTTCTTTTTAAGTAAATCTTCTACAACTTTATTAATTTCTTTTATTTCATTTTCTAAAGCTACTAAAGCTTTTTTATCTTCTATTGCCTCTTTTATTTTATCTTCTTGTATTTTATATTTCGGCAACTCATTATCTTTATTTATTCTAGCCTTATTCCATACATCTTCATATTTATCTCTTTTTTCTTTAAGCTCTTCACATTGCACTTTAATTTCACTTAATTCTTTTTCTGTAATTTCAATATTCTTTAATGTTTCTTCATAGGCAATTACAAATGGATTAACCTTACTTGCAGCTTCAGCATTTTTTACTCTCTCTTTAAATGAATTTATTTCATTGGATTTTTCAATAAGCTCATTTTCTCTTTCTTTATAGTCTTTAACTTCAAGCTGCATTTTCCATAGTTCTGAATTTTCTTTAAAACTTTTTTCTATTACTTTAAGCTCTTTATTAGCTTTTTCTAAATTTTCAATACTTATATTTAACTCTTCTTCTTTCTCTTTCTTCTTATCTTCGCTTATATCTTCATAGCCCATAAGCTGTCCTAATAAAACACTATTTTCTGTTTTTTCCTTATTAATTTCTTTGGATAATTTACTTGAAAGTTTATCACCATATTCTCCTAAATTAAAAAGCCTTTCTAACATTTCTCTTCTAGGCTTTCCTTCAAGCTTTAAGAACTCTGAAAACTTTCCCTGTGGTAATACAACTGTTCTAGTAAAGTCCTCTAAACTTAATCCAATTACCTCTTTACATTTATCCGTCACTGTTTTAACCTTATCAGCTAAAACCTCTTCTCCATTGGTTATATCAACTATCTTACACTTACCAGATACAGGATTTCCTGATTTTTTATCTCTTTTAAACTCTCTATTAACTAAATATCTTTTAGTTTCTGCTCCTGATATTTGAAATTCAAAGCTAACATTTAACCTATCACAATTTGTATTTATATAATTAGAACTTTTTCTTGAAACATCACCATATAGTGCTAACGTTATACCATCTAAAATTGTAGATTTACCACTTCCTGTTGGGCCAAAGATTCCAAATAATCCACGATCAGTTAACTTTTCAAAATCTATAGTTTGTTCTTCTATAAAACTATTTAATCCTTTTATCTTAAGCTTAATTGGTCTCATTTTCATCCCCCTCTTCATTTATTAATTTTAAAAGTAAACTTACAATTTCATCATCAGCTTCTACATTTCTTTCTTTTCTATAAAAGTCTTTAAATATTTCTTCAAAAGATTTTTCTTGAATAGCAACATCACTTTCAGCATCATCTTCGGAATTTTGAAGCTTTGGTATTATTTCTAAGATATCATTTTTAATCTCCTTCATTTTCTTTATTTCATCTTCTCTTATATATCTGTCACACTTAATCTCTAAATAAATCCAGCAATCTCTATCCTTATTTTCTTCGCATCTTTCTATTGCATCATCAATGCTTTCGCATTTCCAAATTTCTATAGGCTTATATACCTTAAAGTCCACTTCACTTATTTGGCACTCCTCTTTTGGTTCTACATCAATAATAAAACATTTCTTAGTAATATTTATTTCCTTTTTATTATAATGAAGTGGAGAACCTGAATATCTTGCCTTTTTATTTGTACCTGGTACAATCTGTGGTTTATGCACATGTCCTAAAGCTATATACTGTGCTTCAGCAGGTAAGCATGACCCATTAACAATATAACTTCCTCCAAGTTGAATGCTTCTTTCTGAACCACCTTCCTCACTTCCCATAGCAAATAAATGTGACACTGCTAAATTAATGGTATCTTCTCTATAGTTTTTCTTTAAAGAATCAAATAATGATTTTATTCTTTCCCCATAAGTTTTTAATCTATCTTCATCACTATCCATCTCCCCATAAAGAACTTCATTTAATCTCTTTTCGCTTGGATATGCTACTGTTAATATTACTGCTTTTTCATTATTAATTTCTATTTCAACAAACCCTTCTCCAGAATTAATAACTTTATGCTGTCCATATTCACCACATTGCACAACAGTTTTTGGTGTGCCAACCATTATTATTCCATGCTCCATAGCAAGTGGTCCTGCAGCAACTAATCTTTCTGGATTATCATGATTTCCTGCAATAACTAAAGTTAATCTTTCTCCATTTTTAGAAAGTTTTTTTAATGTATTATAAAACATTTTTTCAGCTCTTGCCGGTGGATTACTACTGTCATAAACATCACCTGCAATTATAACTAAATCAACTTTATTTTCTTCAACTATATCTATAAAATCTTTTAAAAATAATTCTTGCTCATCCATTCTACTTTGGCCTTCTAAGTTCTTTCCTAAATGCCAATCTCCAGTATGTAGTACTCTCAAAACACTACCTCCTCTTTTTATTTACCTATCTATATTTTTTTCCTATTACCTAATTATACAATCAAGTAATATCTGTTATCAAACATAAGTGAGATTCCAAATTTCAATTTGGCAAATCGAACTTACTCAGCAACTGAAAGGAGAAATAGTTTTCCTTTAAGCAAAAAAGATGATACATTTCTGCATCATCCTCTTTCCTATTATCTATTTAACTTCTTTACACCAGCTTGAAGAAATTCTTGAATTATTTATATATCCTAAATAGCTGTGTCCAACTTGAACTTCTAAACCATCGTATTGATCTATTTGATTATCATTTAACTTTTCTACTCTCTCATCGCTTTCTAGATAAACATCCTTACTAAAAATATACTTTTTCCCTTTACAAAATATCATAGTTATCACCTCATGAATGTTATTTTCATATCAATTATACACCCTTTTACTGTTATAACCATTTAAGTTGTAATTTTCAATTTTTTGCATATTTTTATTCATAAATTTTCCTATTATTCAATTTACAGAAAATAAAAAATAATTGAAATTAAACTAATTTAACTTCAATTATTTTTACTAATATATTACTTCTATTTTAATAAGAACTCTCTTATTACTTTTATTTTTAATATTATATATGCAATTATACTTCCTATAATAGAGCTTAATGAAAATGGAGCAATATAAACAAATAATGCAACCTCTTTTCCTAATAAAACTGCTGCCACCGGATAGGCAAGTAAAGCACCTATTATCCCCGTCCCAATAACTTCACCAACTACTGCTAATTCTATTTTTTTAAACCTATTATATAAAATTCCTGCTAAAAACACTCCCACCATACTACCTGGAAAGGCTAATAAGCTTCCAGTACCTAAAATATTTCTAAGTAACGATGATACAAAAGCACAAGAAACTCCATAAACTGGACCTAAAGTTATTCCGGCAATAACATTAACAAAATGCTGTACTGGCGATGCTTTTGCTCCTAATACAGGTATAGAAAATGTTCCTAGAACAGTTGCTATAGCAATTAATATTCCACTTAATACTATTTTTTGTGTAGTTTTCTCTTTATTTTTAATTATCTCCATCTTTTCTCCCTTAACATAATTAATTAAAATAAGATTATTATTTTAATCCTATATTTTCTCAACCCATTTTTCACATTCTAATTTTATGTTCTCAGCTCCAAGTATTGCAGATACAACTGCATACCCATCTACATTACACTCCTTTAATTTATCAATATTACTTAATGATAATCCTCCAATAGCTACTACTGGTAAACTAACCATCTCTTGTATTTCTTTTAATTTTTCTATAGATACAGATTTTGCATCAAGCTTAGTTGTTGTTGTAAACATGGCTCCAACTCCAAGATAATCAGCACTATTTTTTTTAGCTATTAAAGCCTCTTCTACTGTTCTTGCTGATACTCCCACTATCTTATCTTCTCCTATAAGCTCTCTAACTTTATTTGCTGGTATATCACTTTGTCCAACATGAACACCATCAGCATCACAAAGCATTGCAATATCTACCCTATCATTAATAATAAACTTCACATTATATTTCTTAGTTAATTCTCTAAGCTTAATTGCCTTTTCTAAAAACTCTTTTCCACTAGCATTCTTTTCTCTTAATTGAAGCATAGTTACTCCACCCTTTAATGCTTCCTCAATACTATTGTAAAAATCTCTTCCTCTTAAAATATCTGAATCTGTTACTAAATAAAATTTTAATTCTTGCATTTTCATCACCTCTTCATTTCAATATTTTATGCTGCAGTATCTTTTATACTAACTTCTTTTTTAAATCGCTTTAAAGGAATTATTGATATAAGAACTGTACATAAAATTCCTTCAACACCTGCACTTGTAAAATTATACAAGAATGAATAAAGATAAGGATTCATTCCCTCTGGCGCAAATTGTGCAAAAAATACTACTCCTGATACAAAATAAGAAAATACACTTAAAGTAACCGCAAATAATGATCCTAAAATTATTTTATATTTTTTATCACTTCCAAAAATACATGTAAAGCCTAATGCCATTGGTCCAAATAAGCAATCTAAAAAAAACTGTATTGGATGTATTACATAGGCTCCATTTAATAAAGATAAAAACCCCCATATCAATCCACCTGTAACTCCAACAGTTCTACCATATAATAATGAAAGAACCATTGTTGGTAACATAGAAAATAATGTTATTCCTCCACCTTGTGGATATTTTACAAACTGGATTAACCCAAGCATAAATGATAATCCACTCATCATTGCAATTACTATCATTTTCTTAGTTGTTATAGGATTTCTTTTCAAATCTCTAAAATATAATGCAAATATTATTACTGATATTACCCCAATAAAAATTACCATATTAATCATTCCCACCATAAAACTAAATTTATTTATTTGCCATATTCCAAAATTCCATCTCATAAAGACTGGATTTTATAAAAATATCTTTTAGCCTTTCCTTTTCCATCTCTGATACGTCTTCACATATTTCGTTAATATAATCAATCCATTCTTCAGTACATTGTCTAAACTCATCTGAAGCATACTCCTTTATCCATGGAGAATAAAAATTTTCTTCTAGTATATCCTTATATGTTTCATATAGATGTTTTCCGATGTAGTAATAACTCCAAGTACAAGGCATTATTGTCATTGCAATATCTTTCGAATCACCTTTTAATGCAATTCCAAGCATATAATTTGTGTAACTTGCAGTTGTTAACTCAACTTTATACTTTTCTACCTCCTCTGTAGTTAAACCAAATCCTTTTAAATAATTAACATGAACTGCAGTTTCATCATCTAAAACACCTTTTATTGATCCATGATAAAACTTCATTTCTTTCATAGTTCTAGCCTTAACTAATCCCATTGCAAAAACTTTAGCATAATCTTTTAAATATAAATAATCTTGAATTAAGTAATTCTTGAACTTCTCTTTATCTAAAGTTCCTTCACCTATTCCTTTTACAAAAGGATGTTTTAAATATTCATCCCAAATCTCTTTAACTTCATCAAATAACTCTTCTGAAAACTTCATACTATTCAATCCTTCCATACTCTTTTAGTTTATCAATGTTCATTTCATAAACATTATTCATAAGTTCTTCTTTAAAACTTCCTATTGCTATATTATCTTTATCTGCTAACTCTCCACTTACTGCCATAGTAAGAACTCCCATAGCAACTGCTTCTACCTTTTTAAAATTATCTCTTTTTCTACCTTCCAGACTGTTATATGCTCCTAAATAACTACCTATTAAACTTCCAGTCATACATCCTGTACCTGTTACACTTTTTAATTTTGAAGTTCCATTAAATATCTTTATAACTGTATTACCATCACTAATAAAATCAACTTTTCCAGTAGCAACTACTATACATCCAAGCTTTATGGCTACCTTCCTTACTACTTCCGATATATCTTCTCCATCATCAAAGGAGTCTACCCCTTTTCCTCTTACATCAAGTCCACCTATAAACTTTATTTCAGCTATATTCCCTTTAACAACGTCAAATTTAATTTCATCTAATAATTTATTTGTAAAGTTTGTTCTTGTTTTTGTTGCAAAAACACCTACTGGATCTAATATAACAGGCTTATTAAATTTGTTAGCTGCCTTTCCAGCTTTAACAAATAAATCTAATCTGCTTGAATTCATGGTTCCAATATTAATTACTACTGAACTGGCAACACTAACTATTTCTTCAACCTCTTCATCTGAATAGCTCATTAAAGGACTTGCTCCTAAAGCAAGAGTAATATTAGCACAATCATTTATAGTAACTTCATTTGTATAGTGAAGTACTAATGGATTTATTTCTTTTACTTTATTAATTAATTCAAACATCTTAACTATTCCTTTCTTATTTTAAATTTTGAAAATTATAAAAATGATTTACTGGACCTACACCTTTTCCAATATCAAAACTTTCTCTTATTGCTTCAGTTATATATTCCTTACTTAACTTCACTGCTTCAACTATGTCATATTCTAAAGCTAAATATGAAGTTATTGCAGAGGATAAAGTACATCCCGTTCCATGAGTATTTTTTCTATCTAATCTTTCTTGTTTATAAATCTCAAAAGTATCCTTACCTATTAATACATCAACAGCATCCCCTTGAAGATGTCCACCTTTCATCAATACATATTTAGGACCTAATTCTAATATTTTTTGTCCAACTTCCCTCATATCATCAACAGTATTTATTTTCATTCCTACTATTTCTTCGGCCTCAAGGGTATTTGGCGTTATTATATATGCCATAGGTATAAGTTCTTCAATTAAACTTTTCTTTGCTTCTGGTTTTAATAGTGAATATCCACTTTTAGATATCATAACCGGATCTACTACTAGATACTTAGGATTATATTTTTTTAAAGTATTAACTATTGTATTGATTATCTCTGGACTAGATACCATTCCTATTTTTACTGCTGCAGGCTTTATATCCTCAAATACAACTTCTATTTGCTTTTCAATTATTTCTTTACTTAAATCTTCTACAAGAAATACCCCTTGTGTGTTTTGAGCTGTTATTGCAGTTATTACACTCATCCCATAAGTACCAATTGCACTAAATGTTTTTAAATCAGCTTGTACACCTGCTCCTCCTGATGAATCTGAACCTGCTATTGTTAATGTTGGTGTTTTATAATTTCTCATTTTTCTTCTCCTTTGAACTATTAAATTTAAATATATAAAAAAGCAGCTATACTCCACTGGAATATAACTGCATGATTACAAATAATATATAAATATTTTTTTACAATATATTAATATAAAACATTGGTCTTATAACAAAATTTTACATTAAAATTTGTAGGTTTATTTTAGATATACATTAATAAGCTTTCCTACGCTGGTATTATCCAGATCAGGTACAAGGGTTAATAATAATTTATTTCTCAGCCTTATGGCACCCCTAGCATTTTTATTTAATTATTATACTTTAATTATATTACTTCTTAATTTATTGTCAATATTTCCTAAAATTTTCTCTTTTTTATTTCTTTAAATTATGTTTGCACTTTATTAAGTTATTTATTATTATATATATTAATATCTACATATACTAATAAAAAATAAGGAGGTTTTTTGATGTCAAGAAGAGCAGCATTTTTTGATATAGATGGAACAATATATAGAGAAGGACTTATTACTGAAGTATTTAAAAAAATAATTAAATATGATTTAGTTGACGAAAATAAGTGGTTTAAAGAAGTAAAGCCTGCTTATATTAATTGGGATAAAAGACAAGGTGATTATGATACTTATCTTTTAAAAATGGTTGATGTATATATAGAAGCTATTAAAGGATTAGATAAATATCATATAGATTATATTGCTAAAAAGGTTATTGAACAAAAAGGAGACAGAGTCTATACATTTTCAAGAGAAAGAATTAAATGGCATAAAGATAATGGAGATATTGTTATTGCTATTTCAGGTTCTCCTATAGAACTAGTTAGAGAAATGTCATTAAAATATCATATGGATGACTATAGGGGGACAATATATGAACTAGATAAAGATAATAAATATAATGGATATATTACTCCTATGTGGGATTCTGAAAGTAAAAAGAAGGCTATTAAAGAATTATGTGAAAAGTATGATATCGACTTAAGTAAAAGCTACGCTTATGGTGATACTGCTGGTGATTTTACAATGTTTAAGTCTGTTGGAATACCTTATGCTATGAATCCAACAAGAGAACTTATAACAAAAATTATGGATGATGAAGAATTAAAAAAGAAAATTAATATTATTGTTGAAAGAAAAGATGTAACTTATCAACTTGATGTAAACTGTCTAAACCTTTTATAAAATTAATAATTAAATTTAATTAGGAACTCAATAACGAGTTCCTAAAAATATATTCTATTTAGTTCTATAGTATTTTCATTTAAAGGAAATAACTCTCTAAAATTTTAAAAAGTTATTTTATCTCTTAAGTTCTTTAATCAATTATACTACTTTATTTTAAAGTTAAAAGTAAAATTTATTTTAATTTTCTTTCATTAAATTCCTTTTCTTCATTATAACTCTTTAATCCTTCAAATGTTGGATTGATACCTAATTTAAAACATTTCTCCACATAAGCTTTTAAAACATAAATACTCATTTATTTAACACCTCTTTTTAAGACTTTTTTATTGATTTATGTTTTAATATATGTAATAAGAGTTATGTAAATTACTAAAAATAATAAAAATAATAAAAAAATTTAATTTGTAGGTGAAAAATGAACTATATAATTTTTGATTTAGAATATAATCAGCAACACCCTGATGATATTAATCCATCAGGGCTTAAACCGCCACTATTATTTGAAATAATTCAAATTGGAGCAATAAAAATGTCTAAAGAGTTAAAACCAACTTCTGTATTTAATTCTTTAGTTAAACCTAATATACACTTAAAACTTCATCCTTATGTAGAAAACCTAACTAAAATTAATATGGATGATTTAAATAAATCTCCAAACTTTAAATCTGTTTATATTGATTTTATTAATTTTATTGGCAAAGAAGAAAATATTCTTGTTGTATGGGGTAGTTCTGATATAAAAGAGTTAATTAAAAATATAGAATTTTATAATCTTGATGCCTCTGAAATTTCAAATAAATATATAGATATTCAAAGCTATGCTAGCAAACTATTTAAACTACCTAAGAGCCAAAAAATAAGCTTAAAAAACGCTGTAGAAGCTCTTAATATATCTGTTGAAGGTGACTTTCATGATGCATTTTTTGATGCTCACTATACTGCTGAAGTTTTTAAATCTATTTATACAAAAAAACTTTCTCCAAGTACCTTTATTAAAAGTACCGAAAAAAGACCTAAAGTAAAAAAAGAAAAACTTGATTCTCAAGCTTTAATAAAAGAATTTGAAAAAATTTATAATCGTAAAATGTCTAAAGAAGAAGTTAAAATGATTAGATTAGCATATTTTATGGGTAAAACTAAACAATTTATTTTAAATGATGAATAATTTTCCAACTAATTAGGTAACCTAATACTAAAGGAGGCTACGTCAATGTTGCTTGTTTTAGTAAATATTATTTGGATACTTATAAAATTAATATTTTATATGCTATATTTTTTAATTAAAGCAATCCTTAAAACATTTGTTTTTATTTTAAAAAAACCATTTTTAAGATTTACATTTTTAATTATTAGCATTGGTTGCTTACTTCATATTAACTTTAATATACTAGCCACTATATATTTTATTTATTTAATGCATTTATTTGCAATAAGATTTAATATTTATAATAAAATTTATACTGACTTAAATTATATTTATAACAAAATCCGTAATTTTTATAAGGTTTCAAGATGCTTAAAATCATTAAAAAATGATGGTATTATATTAAATAACATATATTTAGAAAGTAACAATGATGATTGTTGTTCTATAGATGAGCTAGTAATTACTAATGGTGGTGTTTTTGCTATTAAAACATTAAATTATCCTTATGATGATTATACTGAATTTAATGTCTCTAAGATACTATCCTTAAATTATATTAAATCCAAAAATGATAAAATAATAGACCTTAGCTTGATAAATTCTATATCTGAAGAGTGCTTGCAATGCTATAATATTTTGCAAGACATCTTATCTTGTGACATACCAATAACTAATATTATTGCTATTCCACAAGAAAATTGCGTGGTAAAAGAAGGCTATTCATTAGACACTCCAATTGTAACTGCTAAGGATTTACCTTATTATATAAAAAATAAAATAAATAAAAATGTTAATTACTCACCATTATTAATAAAAGAAGATTTATTAGAAAATAAACTTTGGACTTTTGATATAGCTATTTCAAGACTTCAAAACTTTCTTAATCATAGTAAAGTAATTATATTGTTTTTTACTGTATTTCTAAGTATATATTATGTGTATATAACTTTTATATCTTATATATTTTTTAAAATAATTACATTATAGGAAATATAAAAAAAATAACTAACCAAGATATCCTTAAAGATATCTTGGTTAGTTACTTTTATTTTATAGTTTATCTATCCTAGCATTTCATACTTATCCATATTAGTTTGCTTTACAATTTTATTATAAACAACCTTTATATCATCTGCATTATTATCAAAAGCTAATGCTTCTACTAATGCATCTAAAATAACAATTACTTCCTTTTCATCTAGTTTTATATCCATAATTCTCCTCCATACCTTAATATTATTTACTAAGTTCAATAAATTTCTCTATATCTTCTTCTATAGTCTTTAATGAATTTCTCCAAAATTCCTTATTATGAATATCTATACCAACTTCTTTTGTTATATCTGCAATTTTATTTTTCCCAGTAATAGATAAAAGTCTTTCATATTCACTTGTAAAGCTATCACCTTTATTTAAATATTCAGCATATAATCCTTTTGCAAATAATAACCCAAAAGCATAAGGGAAATTGTAATAATTATAATCTGCGTCATAATAATGTGGCTTCCATGCCCACATATAAGGATGTAGATATTCTGAATCTAAACCATCCCCATAGGCTTCTCTTTGTGCTTTTAACATTAATTCTTTAATTTGCTCAACTGTTAATGCACTTTCTTTTCTTGCTTCAAAAACTGACTTTTCAAATAAAAATCTTGAATAAATATCTACTATTACTTGTGTACAATCACAAATTTCAGCTTCTAATATAGCTAAAGCTTCATCCTTATCAGCCTCTTTAATTGCTGCTTTTTTTATTATAGTTTCACAGAATGTAGATGCTGTCTCAGCTATAGGCATTGGGTAATCAGAGTTAAGTATTGTTTCATTTTTTAAGCATTCTCCATGGAATCCATGTCCAAGTTCATGTGCCATAGTGACTACATCACCAAAGCTACCGCCATAATTTAGCAATATTCTACTTTCCCCTATAAAATGAAGTCCAGCACAAAATGCTCCTCCAACTTTCCCTTCTCTCGGTTCTACATCTATCCAATTATTATCTATAGCCTTTTGTGCAAAATCACCTAAATTATCACTAAATGTTCTAAAGTTTTTAACTACAAATTTTGCTCCCTCATCATATGTAAATTTCATATCAGCATTTGATACTGGAGCATATAAGTCATAAAAAGGTAATCCATTTTTATGTCCTAACATTTCTGCTTTTCTTCTTAAATACTTTCTAAAAACAGGTAAGCTTTCTTTCATAGCATCTAACATTGCATTTAATGATTCTTCATCCATTCTTGAATCCAATAAAGTTTTTTCTAAAGGCGACTTATATCCTCTAAAGTCACAAACTGTTAATACTTCTCCCTTTATTCCATTAAGAGCAGCTGCAACCCCTTCTTCTACCTTCTTATAAGATGCTATTTCTGCCTCATAAGCTTTTTTTCTTACTTTCTCTGATTTAGCTTCTGCCATATTTAATACTACTGTTAATGGATATTCTTTCACTTCATCATTTTCTTTAATTTCAACCATTAATGATGATATTAAATTATCCTTAAGCTTACTCCAAGCATTAGAACCTGTATTTTTCATATTTGCAATGATACTTTCCTCTTTATCACTTAGTAAATATTTGCTTTGTTCTACAATGCTTTTTAATATATATTCATGAGCCTTAAGTAACTCTGATTTTTCAATTATACACTCAATATTATCAATATTACTTATATATCTTTCTATCTTAGTTGAAGCCTCAACTATATGAGTTAACTTCTTTTCAAATATATCAGAATATCTTAATGCTTCTGTATCTTTTGTATTAACACTAATGCTTAATTGTATAAAGGCACCTATTTTACTAATTAATTCAGTTAACTTTGAATATCTCTTTATATACTCCTCTAACTTTACTAATATATCATTATTATCTTTTATAGTCTCATTAGCCCACTCATTAACTTCGTTAATTTTACTTGTAAGTTTATCCATATCAATTTTAAATTCTTCACTTTCAAATGATGGATATAATTCTTTCAAGCTCCAATTCAAATTCATTATAATCCTCCTCTTATTTTTACAAATTCTTATTATAATTATATACTTTGTTGAAAATAATTCCAATAAACATATAAAAAAAAGTAAAATAAGTTGCAAAATTTACAATTTATTTCACTTTTATTAAATTTCTATTTTCTAACTCGCACCTGAAGCTTTTCTATCCATCCTTTATTATACTTCAATGAAATATAACCTATTATACTTATAATTAATGCTCCAACTGCATCTACGAATAAATCTATCATAGTATCCGTTAAAGCAGCTCTTCCTATTAATTGTGTACCATCTTCCAAAGCAAACTTTTGCATATTAAGACCTAACAAACCATCAAAAGTGAATTCATAAAATTCCCAAACAACTCCTAAAGTCACTGCAAAACAAAATGAAAATAATGCTACAAACAAAGGACTTAAATTCATAGGAACCTCTTCAGTATTATTTAATAAAGTTACAATTGAAAAGCCTAATGCTCCTATCATGGCTCCACTAAATGTATGTAAAATATTATCCCAATTTGGAACATTATAATAAAAACTCTTTACTTCTCCTAAATATATTGCAGAATATAAGAATATAGTGTATAAAATTAACATATTTGATGGTATTTCAATTTTTAACTTATGTTCTAACATTCCTGGCAATAACATTGCAACTACCCCTAAAATACATTGAGACAACATTAAAGCATAATCACTTTTTATACGAATAAATGGCTCATTAGGATCTGCAACTGTTGGTGCTTTATTGATTGCAAAAACTAAAAATACAATTGTAGAAACTAATGTTATTATCACAAAATAACTTAAAATTTTCTGCCAATTAATTTTATTTTTCTTCACATGCTTTCTCTCCTTCATTTAAAATTTATAAATATTAACTTGTATTAGTTCAAATTATAATTCTATAATAAATATTAGTAAAAGTAAAATACTATGTGAAACTTATCTATATTTTATATATATTTTTTATTTTTTTAATATATATATATTTACATCTCCAATATTTTATTATATTATTAATAACATAAATATTAACAAGCATTGATGGAGAGAGTAATTTTAACAATATCTTTAAGCGAATAAGGGATGGTGTAAGCCTTATAAGATTAGTTTTAATGAAAAACACTCCTGAGCTTCTAACCGAACAGTTGAGATTTTAAAAGGAAACATCTTTTCCCTACATCAAAGATGTAAGTTCGATTTGCCAAATTAAAATTTGGAATCTCACTTATCTCACTTAGTAGACTTAGACGGGACCCTACCGTTAAAATGGGACAGTCTTAAATTTATATTTAAATTTAGCACTGATAAAGAGGCTTTTATGCAAATTAGGTGGTACCGCGGAATTTACCTTTCGTCCTATATTTTAGGATGAAAGGTTTTTTTATATTATTTAGGGGGTTGTTTTATGACAAAAGAATTAAAATCTAAAGTTTTCATACCTGAAAACTACAAATCAAACTTATCATTAATAGAAACAGAAATAGCAATTAAAAAAGTTAAAGACTTTTTTGAAACTAAACTTGCTGAAACTTTAAATTTAACAAGAGTTTCTGCTCCATTATTCCTTGAAAATAGCTCTGGCTTAAATGATAATTTAAATGGAGTAGAAAGACCTGTAAGCTTTGATATGTTAGCAATTGAAGATAGTAATATAGAAATTGTTCACTCATTAGCAAAGTGGAAAAGATTCGCTCTTCATAGATACAAATTTGAAGCTGGCTCTGGTTTATATACAGATATGAATGCAATTAGAAGAGATGAGGAATTAGATAATATACACTCTATTTATGTTGACCAATGGGATTGGGAAAAAGTCATTACTAAAGAAGATAGAAATATAGATACTTTAAAAGATACAGTTAGAAAAATATTTTCTGTATTCAAATCAACAGAAGATTTTGTTTCTAGTGAATATCCATCTATTGAAAGGATTTTACCTAAGGATATTACCTTTGTTACATCACAAGAATTAGAAGATATGTACCCTTCTCTAACATCTAAAGAAAGGGAAAATGCTATTACTAAGAAGCATAAAGCTGTATTTATATTAGGCATTGGAGATGAGTTAAAATCTGGCGAAAAGCATGATGGAAGAAGTCCTGACTATGATGACTGGAAACTTAATGGAGATATTTTATTTTACGATCCATTATTTGATTCTGCTATAGAACTTTCTTCTATGGGTATTAGAGTTGATAAAACGGCCTTAGAATATCAATTACAGAAATCTAGATGTGAAGACAGACGTAACCTTCCATTCCATAAAGCATTATTAGAAGATAAACTTCCTTTAACTATGGGTGGTGGAATTGGTCAATCAAGAATCTGTATGTTCTTTTTAAGAAAAGCTCACATAGGTGAAGTACAAGCTTCTATTTGGGATGAATATACTCATAAACAATGTGAAGCTGCAAATATTGAGCTATTATAAAATTTATATAATTTTTTAATACTACAAACCACAATAATTATAATAAATTATTGTGGTTTTTTTGTTTATTAATTGTATTTTAATCAACCTTCAGTATATATACTCTAAAATTTTTTAAGAAAATATTGACATTTTTTATTTAGAATTGTAAAATAACTCTTGTATTAGTAATAGTTAACTATAAATTTAGTATTACTAAACTTTTTGAATGTTTTTTATAGGAGGTTTTATGAACACCGCATTTTTATTAAGAAAATACTTATCCGTTGGATGGATGTAAATCAAATTATTGGAGGTTTTTATTATGAATATTGAACAATTAGGAAGACATATTTTAGTGGAGTATTACAACTGTGACAAAGAATTATTAAAGGATCATGAGGCTATTGAAAAACATATGAATCAAGCTGCTTTAGAAGCAAATTCAACTATAGTAACTAGCTGTTTTCATAAATTCAATCCTTGGGGAGTAAGTGGTGCAGTTATAATACAAGAATCACATCTTACAATACACACATGGCCAGAATATGGTTATGCATCAGTAGATTTATTTACCTGTGGTGATAGCGTCAATCCTTGGAAAGGGTTTAAATACCTTGAAAAGGCATTAAGTGCAGATAGAAGTGAATCTACAGAAGTTTCTAGAGGGCTAGTTGATAAAATTAGAACCTTTGGCAATGGTGAATATAATAATTTAACAATAACTCATAAGATGGAGGTTTAAAGAGATGAATATGGAATTATGGTATACTGAAAATCAAACAGAAAATGTTAACTTTTCAATGAAAGTAAAAAATCATCTTTATTCTGCTAAAAGTGATTTTCAAAAAATAGACATAATAGATACCTACGAATTTGGTAGAGTATTAGTTATTGATAATTGGACAATGGTTACTGAAAAAGATGAGTTCATTTATCATGAAATGATAACACATGTGGCGTTAGCTACAAATCCAAATATAAAAAATGTCCTTGTAATTGGTGCTGGTGATGGCGGTACCGTTAGGGAATTAACTAGATATAATAATATTGTTAACATAGATATGGTAGAGATAGACAAACTGGTTGTTGAAGCTTCTATTGAGTATCTACCTTTTACATCATGTAAATTAAATGATTCTAGAGTTAATTTATATTTTGAAGATGGAATTAAATTTGTTAAAGACAAAAAAAACTTATACGATTTGATCATAGTTGATTCAACAGATCCTATCGGTCCTGGTGAAGGTCTATTTACAACTGAATTTTATACTGATTGCTTTAATGCATTAACTGAAAAAGGTATATTAATTAATCAATGTGAAAGCCCTTATTATGATCATAATGCCTATGAGATGAAAAGATCTTATAATAAATTAAATAAATTATTTGATATTTGCAAAGCATATCAATACCATATGCCGACCTATCCATCTGGTCATATGATATTCTGTTTTGCTTCAAAAGCATTAGATCCTGTAACTGATTTAAACTCTGAAGCTTGGAACTCTTTAGGATTGGCTACAAAATACTACAATACAGATATACATAAAGGGGCATTTGCTTTGCCTAATTATGTTATAAAAATGCTTAACAATCCTTTAGAATAATATATAATATAAGTAAAAAAATCATAGCTAAAAATAGCTATGATTTTTTTACTTATATTATACCTGCAATAATTCCTCCACCAACAACTTTATTTCCTTGATAGAAAACAACAGATTGGCCTTTTGTTATTGCTCTTTGTTTTTCTTTAAAGCTAACTTTAACTTTTCCATCTTTTAAAGGTGAAATAACTGCCTCTGCTGGTTTTCCTGAATATCTAACCTTTGCTTCAACTGTTATTGGCTCTTCAAGCTTATCAAATGGAATAAAATTAACATCCTTTGCAACTAAATCAGTTTTAAATATATCCTCTTCAGGACCTAATACAACTTCATTAGTTCTAGGATTTATATCAGTTACAAATACAGGCCTTCCAAGTGCTATTCCTAACCCTTTTCTTTGACCTATAGTATAGTAAACTATTCCTTTATGTTGTCCTAACACATTTCCGTTTTTATCAACAAAATTTCCTGGAACAACCTCTAATGGTCTAGCTTCACTTATGTATCTACCATGATTATTATCTGGTATAAAGCAAATTTCTTCACTATCCTTTTTATTATATACTGATAATCCAATTTCCTTAGCAATTTCTCTTATTCTATCCTTAGTGTATTCTCCACAAGGCATAAGAGTATGTGCTAATTGCTCTTGAGTAAAATTATATAACGCATACGTTTGATCTTTTCTGTCATCATCTGAACGAATTAATAGATATCTTCCATTTTCATCTTGTTCAATTTTAGCATAGTGACCTGTTGCAACATAATCAGCACCTATTCCTTGAGCTTTTCTTAATAATTCATCAAATTTTAAGTGCTTATTGCATGCTATACATGGGTTTGGTGTTTTACCATCTATATATTCCTGAACAAAATAATCAATAACTTTTTCTTTAAAGCTATCTCTAAAGTTCATTACATAAAAAGGAATGCCAATTTTATTAGAAACTCTTCTAGCATCGTCTACAGCTGAAAGTGAACAACATCCACCTTCCCTTTCTGTATAATCTTTATCTTCTTGCCATATTTGCATTGTAACACCAATAACATCATAGCCTTGCTCTTTTAAAAGATAAGCAGCAACGGAGCTATCAACTCCGCCACTCATACCTATAACTACTTTTTTCTTCTTTTCCATCAAATCACACCTTAAGTTTTTTATTCGTGTCCATGTACTGCATCATGTAATTCATCATGGTCTGTTTCTTCGAATTCCCATCCTTCAGTGCTTAATCCAGCATTTCTTCTGTAGTCATTTATTGCCTTGTGTATAGCTTCTTCAGCTAAAACTGAACAGTGCATTTTTACTGGTGGAAGTCCATCTAAAGCTTCAGCAACAGCTTTATTTGATAATTCCCAAGCTTCTTCTAAAGTCTTTCCTTTAATCATTTCTGTAGCCATTGAAGATGAAGCTATAGCTGATCCACATCCAAAAGTTTGGAATTTAACATCTTTAATAATATTATCCTCTACTTTTAAGTAAACTCTCATTATATCTCCGCACTTAGCATTCCCAACTTCTCCAACACCATTTGCGTCTTCAATTTCCCCTACGTTTCTTGGATTTCTAAAATGGTCCATAACCTTATCTGTATATATCATAATTATTTTTCTCCCTTCTTAACAAAATCACTCCATAATGGTGACATATTTCTTATTCTTTGTATAATTCCAGGTAATACCTCTAAAACATAATCAACATCTTCTTCGCTTGATCCATCACCTAATGTTAATCTTAATGATCCATGAGCTAACTCATGTGGTAAACCTATTGCTAAAAGTACATGTGATGGATCTAATGATCCTGATGTACATGCACTTCCACTTGATGCACATACTCCTTCAAAATCTAATGATAATAAAATTGATTCACCTTCTATATAAGTAAATCTTACATTCACATTACCTGGTAATCTCTTATCACCTCTTGGTCCATTTAAATATGAGTATGGAACTTTTTCTAATATCCCATCTATAAGCTTATCCCTAAGAGCTGAAATTTTTTCCATATGAGCTTCTAAGTCTTTTGTAGCTAACTCTATAGCTTTACCTAATCCAACAACTGCTGCAATATTTTCAGTTCCTGCTCTTCTAGCTCTTTCTTGCCCACCACCGTGGATTAAGTTGTCTATTCTTACACCTTTTCTTATGTATAAAGCTCCTATACCTTTAGGTCCATATATTTTATGACCTGCTAAAGATAAAAGATCAATATTCATTTCTTTTACATCTACTGGGACATTCCCTACTGCTTGAACTGCATCTGTATGGAATAAAACCTTTCTTTCTCTACAAATTGCACCTATTTCTTTTACAGGTTGAATAGTTCCTATTTCATTATTTGCAAACATAATTGACACTAAAATAGTCTTATCTGTTATTGCATTTTTTAATTCTTCTAAATCAATAAATCCTTCTTCATTAACATCTAAGTAAGTTACTTCAAAACCATTTTTTTCTAAATATTCACAAGTATGAAGAACTGCATGGTGTTCTATTTTAGTAGTTATTATATGATTTCCCTTTTTTCTATGAGCTGAAGCAATCCCTTTAATTGCCCAGTTATCTGCTTCAGATCCACCTCCTGTGAAGTAAACCTCGCTCATATCACAATTTAAAGCATTCGCGACTTGACCTCTTGCTTTATCTATTGCCATTTTTGTTTCTCTTGATATTCCATAGAAAGATGATGGATTACCGAATTTTTGTGTAAAATATGGTAACATTTCTTCTAAAATTTCTGGCTTCACATAAGTAGTAGCCGCATAATCCATATATACTGTTTTCATATATTATTCACTCCTCTGTAATGTTAATGCTTCATTTTTTTCCTTAATTTTATTATAATCATCTACTATATCTTGTAACGTTATGCCTTCCATAACTTCATCTATACTATTTTTTATTTTCGTCCATAAAAGCCTAGTTGCACAACAATCTATATTATTACAAGCAACCCCTTCAATACAATCAGCAATCTCTATAGGACCTTCAAGTACATGCATTATATCTGAAATCTTAATCTCTTTTGGCTCTCTTCCTAATATATATCCACCCTGAGCACCTCTTATACTATTTATAAGCTTTGCCTTCCTAAGCGGGGAAAATAACTGTTCTAGATAATATTCAGATATCCCTTGCCTTTGTGAAATAGTTTTTATTGATAGGGGAGAATCTCCATAATGTATTGCAAGCTCAACCATGGCTTTTACTCCATATCTTCCTTTAGTTGATAATTTCATTTTCTCACCCCTTATTCAGACTTTTTTGCTCTGCTTTATATTTATATCATATTAAATTACTCGGCTTTTGTCAATAATGATTTAATGCACTTCTAATTTAATAAAAAAAACTTTTTTATGTCAACTTTTTTAGTTGATTTTTATTAACATAAAATAAATCTTTTAATATAAATAGTATAAATTATTCTTCAAGCATTATATCTAATATTTCCTTATCAGTTTCTTTCATTCCCTCTTTTCCTAATCTGCCTACTGCAGTTATTGTTTCTTCAATACTTTCTTTTAAAATACCAGTTTTAGGACTATAACCTTGATCCTCCATAGCAAGATAATGTCCCATCATACTTGCATCAACACTTGTAGCAATTTTAGCTGCACATGATGCTTTTGCCCCATCACATACTATACCTGAAATATTAGCTAAAGTATTTGTAACTGTTTTATTAATTTGCTCTAATGTTCCACCCTCTAAATATGTAATTGCAGCTCCACTAGCACATCCTGCACTTACAGCTCCACAAAAAGCTGAAGGTCTCCCTATCCCAGTTTTTTGATGTATTGTCATAAGATTAGAGAATATTAACCCTCTGTATAATTGTTCCTCCGATAACCCCTTTTCCCTTGCATATACTATTACAGGAATTGATGCTGCCATACCTTGATTTCCACTTCCTGAGTTAGTCATAACAGGTAGTGAACTTCCACTCATTCTTGCTTCAGAGGCTGCTGCTGCATAAACCTTAAGCTTAGTAACAATAGAATTTGGATAACATTTCATAAGCATCTTCCCTATACCTACTCCATATTCCCCCTTTAATCCTTCCTCTGCTATTGTTATGTTGTATTCAATTTGTTTATCTAATAATCTTTTTACATCATTAATATCTACATTATTTGCAAAATCAAATATATCATTAACATTTAAAATACTTCTATCAATAAATACTCCTAGATACTTACTTGGATCTTGATTTCCTTCAAATAATATCTGCCCATTTTTAATTATTTTAGAAATATTGTTATGTGCATATTTTATTTCTACTATTGCATTATCATCTCCTGAATATAATTCCATTATTATATGTAACTGAATATCTGTATCTAATCTTTCAACAAAACAATATTCTTCACTCATAAGTCTATTAGCTTCTAATATGTGTTCCTTTTTGACCTCACTAATAACCTCTAATTCCTTACTTGAATTTCCTGCTAGAATACCAATAATAGCACTAGCTTTAATTCCAACTAACTCTCCAGTATTAGGTACTGTTACACACATTGCATTTTTAATTATGTTTCCACTACATTTTGCTATAACTTTTTCTGGCATTTTCCCTAAAACATCTCTTGCCTTAGCTGCTGCATATGCAATTGCAATAGGCTCAGTACACCCCATTGCAGGAACTAATTCTTCCTTCAAAATTTGCAAATAATCATTATACTTATCTTTCTTCATCGTTTCATCACCTATGTTATTAAATTATTTTTCTATTTTTTAACTCTATCCCAATAATCTTTTGTTGCTCTTTCAAACTTATTATCCCCATATTCATAATAGGTTCTATATTTTATATTATTAGGTAGATATTGTTGCTTTATATAATGATTAGGATAACTATGTGGATACTTATATTCAACTCCTCTTCCCATTTTACAAGCACCACTATAATGTGCATCTTTTAAATGGTTAGGAATATCACCTATAGTCATATTTTCTAAATCATTAAGTGCAGAATCTATTGCCAAACATGCTGAATTTGATTTTGGACTTGTTGCCAAAAGTATTGTAGCCTCTGCAAGTGGAATTCTCGCTTCTGGGAACCCTAATTCTCTAGCAGAATCTACTAATGCTTTAACTATTAAGCTTGCTTGTGGATATGCTAATCCAATATCTTCTGCAGCAATTACTTGAAGCCTTCTACAAATAGATATTAAATCACCAGCCTTAACAAGTCTAGCTAAATAATGAATTGCAGCATCTGAATCACTACCACGAATTGATTTCTGAAATGCGCTAAGTATATCATAATGTGCATCACCATCACTATCATATCCTATAACCTTACTTTGAGTTGAATCTCTTACTACATCTAAATCTATTAAAATAATACCTTCACTATTGGGTTTTGTAGAATTTAACGCAACCTCTAATCCATTAATAGCCTTTCTTACATCTCCACTACAATAAGAAGCCAAATAATCAATAGCTTCTTCCTTAACATCTAGTTTTATTTCATTGTATTCTTTACTCTTAATATCTATGGCCCTACTAATAGCTTTCTTTATATCCTTTTCTTCTACAGGTTTAAATTCAAATATAGTTGATCTAGAAAGCAAAGCCTTAAAAATATAAAAATATGGGTTTTCTGTAGTAGATGCAATTAATGTTATTCTACCATCTTCTATATATTCTAAAAGTGATTGTTGTTGCTTTTTATTAAAATTCTGAATCTCATCTAAATAAAGAACTACACCATTAACACCTAAAAATGTATCTAATTCCTTTGTTATCTCTTGAATATCTTTTAATGAAGCATTGGTTGCATTAAGTTTATAGAATCTTTTACCAGCTTTTTCTGCAATAATATTTGCTACTGTAGTTTTTCCAACTCCTGGTGGCCCATAAAATATCATATTTGAAATTCTACCACTCTTTACTATTCTATCTAAAATTTTATTTTCTCCTAATATATGCTGTTGACCACAAACTTCACTTAATTGTGTAGGTCTAATTAAATCTGCTAATGGTTTCATTTTTTCACCTCAAAGTATTTATATTAGTTATAAGTATACCACACTATTCTACATATATTTACTCATATAATGGTAAGATTTTAAAACTTCTATTTTTTTGATGACTGGCTTTCATCCGCTATATTAGTCGTATCGCCATGATATCACAAAAAGGAGGATTCAATTTCGAATCCTCCTTTTCTCTCTGCTATTATCTATGATAGCTTGTACTATTCTTTTGGATTATTAGTATTTACATATATTCTTATTATAAAAGTTAAATTTAAATTTTTAATTTATTTAATTAAATTTTCATTTTTTATTACTATTTACTATCTATAAAACTCTTGAGTAGCATATACTTTATTTCCTATTTTATATACTCCAACTCCTATACTTGAGAAATTAGTAGATAAAATATTTGCTCTATGACCTGATGAATTCATCCAATTAGTCATAAATTGTTCTGCTAGGGCATCTGCACTTACATTACCACCAATATAAGCTATATTTTCTCCCCATGCCTTATATGATACTCCATCATTTTTCATTTGAGTTGTTATAAGATTTCCATTTAAATCTTCATGACTAAAATAATTATTATCTCCCATATCTTGAGATTTAATTCTAGCATACTTTTGCATTACAGTATTATATGTTAATGTTGGAACTCCTGCTTTAGCTCTCTCTTCATTTACTTTATTAAATATAGCTGTTTCTACAGCTGACATAAAGTTAGTATCTTCATTAGTTACGTTATCCTCTGTTGAATTATCCGGTGTTTCATCAACTGAAGGTATATCTGGAGTACTTGGTGTCTCTTCTGGAACACTTGGTGTTTCATCTACTATTGGTGTATCTGGTGTACTAGGAGTTTCTGTATCTCCTGTTGGTGGAATAACCGTATCTCCTGGCGTTTGATCTATGCTTGGATTATCTGGAACATTTGGTGTTTCTGTATCCTCTGTTGGCGGAATAACACTATTATTGTTGTTATTGTCATTATTATTTATATTTCCATTATGATTAGGCTTGTCCACTGTTCCTCCAATAATTATTGTTCCACCAAAACAATTACCCCACCATATTTTTTTAAAAGTTACTCCCTGAAGTAAACTTCCTGATATACTACACCTATTTGTTTTTTCTAATGAAACTTCTTTAGTCGCCGCAAATGTTGGTGTAACAGTTCCCCCTACTATAGTTAATGTAACTATGCTGGCAATTAGTTTATTTTTCATCTGTACCACTCCTTTTTATTTTTTCGAACATCTTAACTCTGCTCAATATCTTATTAGTTCAAAGTACTTTTTACTTTCACTAATTCTGCCACTTACAGTTATAACATAACTTTTCAAATTTTATTGTAGTAGATTGTCCCCTTACATCCCTTATTTTTTATTCTTAGTTCTTTATTTCCTTCTTGTCCACTAATATTACAATTAAATTTTTGCATATTTTCTTACCTTACATCATTTTAGAAATATACACCATGTCATATATTACTAGAGCTTTTTAATTGTTTTTTATGAAATTTTTGTTTTCATTTTGTGCAATTTTTAAGCTATCATATTCTTTTACACTTTCAATATAAAATTTCCCTTCATTTTTAGTTAATACAACTTCTACTGGAACATCATTTCCCTCTGCTGTATCATAACCCTCTTCAACTCCATCACTTTCTAAGGTTGTTGCTTGAGCCTCCATATCTATTAATAAGCACAAATTGTATTTACCATTTTCCTTAGTAACCCCCATAACTTCGCTTTCATACTTATTTAAAACTACAGAACCTATATAATAACTATAAAATACTACATAATTAGATTCATTAAAAGTTTGACTATCTATATAATCACTAACCTCCTCATCATAATCCCCATCATATGATAATACCTTATCAACAACCTCTTTCATCTCATCTATATCATTTTGTGAAATATTGCTACTGCTACACATAATCATTGTTAAGTTAAACATAACCATAACTATTAAAATTATATTTGAAATAAATTTTCTCATACCCTTTCCCTACCCTTCATTTATTAATTTCTATACTATTCTTATGTAACGTTATTTAATTATATGAATCTTATATAATTAAATTTAAGTGAGTTTCTAAATTTTAAGAAATACAAAAAAAGCAATAATGTATCTTTACGACACATTATTGCTTTTTTTATTATCTGTTATTTGGATACTTAATTCCACTCCAATATACGTTATTCATCATTATAGCTTTATCTGATAATGTAACTCCATCTAAAGCCCATTTCTTAAACTCTTCAAATCCAGTTCTATCAACAATATATCCAATATGCTCCTTACCACCTGGTGCATTTTTATCTATATATTGCTCAACATACTTATAAGTATTTACTATTATCTTAATTATACTTTCTTCATCAGCCCAAATTAAGAAATCTTCAGCAAGTCTTGGATTTTTCTTTCCTGTTCTACCCATAATAGCAAGTCTATAATACTTTTCTTTGCTTCTAGTCCATGCACCTGTTGGGCAGTTAATTACACATTCACCACATCCGATACATTTACTGTGATCTCTTACTGGAGTATAGTTTTCTGCATGTAATGCTGCTGTAGATTTCTTAGTACATGCTCTAACGCAAGCTCCACAAGATATACATTTACTTTCATCTAATTGAGGTTCTGTCATACCAATGATACCAAAGTCATGCATTCTAACCTTCATACAGTCATTAGGACATCCAGTTAAAGCAACTTTGAAATGTAAATCATTTGGGAATATTGATTTTTCTATCTTTTTAGCAAAATTAGTAGTATTGTAATTTGCAAATGGACAGACATTATTACCTATACAAGCACTTACGTTTCTTGTACCTGCTGATGTATATCCTTTCCCAGGAACTACTTGATTAATTTCTAATCCCTCAATGATTGGTTGAAGTAATTCATTAACCTTGTCCATATTCTTCATATCTATTCCTGGAACTTCAAAACCTTGTCTTGTAGTTAAATGAACTGTTCCATTACCGTATTTTTCAGCAATTTCTTGAATAAGACCTAAGTATTTAGCATTTAAATGTCCACCAGGTACTCTTATTCTTGAAGCTGTAATTCCTCTATGCTTTGTAACTCTAAAAGCATTCTTTTTAAGCTTTTTAGTATTGATATCCATTAATTACTTCCTCCTAATCAATTAAAGATTTTCCTACTGTATAGTTAAATACTGGACCATCTAAACAAATATATGTATCATCTATCTTACAGTGTCCACACTTACCTATTCCACAGCACATTTTTCTTTCTTGAGAAATCCAGATATTTTCTTCTTTTATTCCAAGCTTTAAGAATTCTAAAACTGTAAACTTCATCATCATTGGAGGACCAACAACAACTACTTGTACATTATCCATATCTTTGATTTCTAATTCAGGAATATATTTAGTAACTAATCCTACTTTACCTTCATAACCTTCTTTTGCAGTATCAACTGTTAATATAAGTTTCATAGTCTTTTCCCAAACTTTCATATCTTCTTTAAATAAAACATCTTCTGGTGACTTGAATCCTGTAATAAGAGTCATACTAGTGCAGTCATTACTATTCTTTGAGAAGTATTCTACTATTCCTCTTACTGGTGAAAGTCCTGTTCCTCCAGCAACTACTATTACTTCTTTATTTTTATAATTTTCTATATCAAAGCCATTTCCATAAGGTCCTCTTAAGAATAATTTATCTCCAACATAGTTCTTAAATATTTCATTAGTAACTTTACCAACTCTTCTTATTGTTAAGTCAACAAATCCTTCTCCAATTCCACTTACTGATATTGGAGCTTCTCCGTACTTAGGTAATGATACTTCAAAGAATTGACCAGGTTTAACATCACCTTTATAAGCCATTCTAAAAGTATACTCAATTGGAGTGTGTTCAATTACTTCTAAAATTTCTGATCTAAATGGTATATATTCATTCTTAGTCATTGTTCTTCACCTCGTTCATAGCATCTTCTAACTTGTTTATAATTGTTGAGAAACTAATATATTCTGGACAAATATCATCACATCTACCACATCCAACACACATGTGATATCCCCATTTTTTCTTGTAGTCATATACTTTATGAAGAGTCTTAAATCTCATTTTTTGACCTTTTTCTTTTCTAAAGCTATGTCCACCTGCCATATCTGTATATCCATCTACATGACATGAAGCCCAAACTCTTCTTCTTTCACCTGCATTTTTATTATCTTTATATGTAATATCTTGCATAGTAAAGCATGTACATGTTGGACAGACAAAGTTACATCTACCACAAGTTATACATCTTTCATTGTATTCATTCCACATTGTAGATTTCATAACTTCTAAACTTAAATTTTCTGGAATATTAACCTTAACTGGATTTTCTATAACAAAATCTGGTTTAACTTCCTTTTCTTCTTTTTCTATAGAAGCTATTATATTTTCAATTTCTTCATCCTTAACATCTAAATATACATCTTGTCCATCAACTTTAATGTATGCATTATATTCATCAGTTTTATTTGATCCCATGCTTACACAGAAACAATTTTCAAAGCTCTTTTCACAACCAATTAAAACGAACTTTGCTCTTTCTCTCATTTTTTTGTAATATATATCTTCGAATCCATTTCTTAAATAGATATCATCTATTCTCTTTAAAGAGTGTATCTCACAGCTTCTTAAGAATATCAAAGCTGGCCTTTCATCAACTTCAGCTTCTTTACACTCATCTTCTGTAAAGAAAAATAAAGTTTGTCTTGTAGGTAAAATAGTTTCTTTATATGAAAAACTTGACTTTTTATCAAATTCGATTTCCTCAAAACTTTCAATTTCTCCATATCTAACTCTATCAGTATCAGAAAAAGTTCCAGCCCCAACAAAAACTTTTGGAGCATAGATTTTATATGTTTTCTTTAACTCATTTAAAGCTAAATTCATATTTTCTAAGTTAAGTTTATATCCCATCTAAAACACCTCTTAGCTTATTTTTTCTCTTTTCTTGTTAATTAGTTAACAAGGTTCTATCATTATTATATTTTTTTTAATAAAAAAAAGATGTGACATTCATCACATCTTTTTAAATTTCTATTATTGCATTTTTTTAACAACAGTTTTTTAATTTTCTTTAAAAAATCTCACTAACTTATCTCTATCTGGAACTATTATTTTTTTGTTTTTATTAATAATTAAACCTTCATTATTTAAAATCTTTAAGGCTCTTGATATTGTTTCTCTAGGTGCTCCAAACATATCAGCCAAATATGTAATAGTTATATTTAGGTCAATTAATGTACCCTCTTCAATTTCTATCCCATAATCTCTTGATAATTTCCATAGCTTAGCTGCAACTCTTTTTTCAACTTTTATTGGAATAGAATTTTTCCCCTGCCTATATAATCTTCTAACTTTAATTGCTAATGAGTTAATAATTATTTTTGAAATTTCAAAATCATCTTTCATAATATCTAAAAACTTCATTTTATCAAAACATAAAACTTCTGCTTTTTCAAATGCCTCACAATTAATAGATGCTGGTAAATCATCAATTATTACTTCATTTACTATAGTATCTTTTCCTAAAATAAATATTACTTTCTTTTGAGATGATTCACTTTGTTTATATAAAGCAACTTTCCCACTTCTAACAATATATATACTATTTATTACTTCTTTATCTCTAAAAAGATGTTCACCTTTTTCTAGTTCTTTAACAAGACAAATTTCATTTAATTTAAAAATTGTATTCTTATTTACTTGCGAAAACAACGAAAGTCCTCTTAATTTTAAATCATTCTTTTCCAAAATATTATCTCCTAGTGTTTTTATTGTGAATATTATAGCACAACTATATAAAAATATATCACTTCATTTTATAAATATTTTTTATATATAATCACTAATTTATAGTTATAATAAATGCTTTAATCCTAGTATATATAAGTATTAGAATAAAAAGAGCATATCCCACAATAAGATATTGCTCTTTTATACCACTTTATTAATTGAACACCTTTATTTCTCCAATTCCCACACTTAATTTAAATTCATAAGTTTTTTCTGAAGAAACTCTTGCATTTATATCAGTATTTCCAATTCCAGAAGTAGTATTAAAATATACTGGTGCATTTTCTGCAATCTTTATTGTCGCGCTTCCTACTCCACCTTCAAAAAACATATTTCCTCCAACTTCAGCTAATGAAACGTTAACTTCTCCTACACCTCCCTCTATTACACTTTTATTTATATCTATATTTTTGCTACTTAAACTACTATTACTTCTTTTATTTCTAACCTCAAACCTTACTGAACAAGCTGTCAAAGTAAATATCATTATTATTGCCCAAACTAAACTCATTATTTTTTTCATTTTTACACCCCTTATACTATATCTAACTTTTTATCAATATGATATATACTGCTGAATATCAATAATCCAAAAGTAACTACATTAACAAATATATTAAATAAATTCAATTCAAAAAATTCTCCAATAACTATATATACACTTGGAAATATGAAATAAGTTACAAGTTTTAATATAGAAATTACTCCACTTGTAATAGCCATAGATATAACTAAAAAAGCCCTAGCTTCCGCTAGGACTTTTTCAAAATATATGATATTAATTATTTATTTTTCTTTTCTTTTTTAGTTGGAGCTGCTTCAGCTTTTGCTTCGTTTTTAGCATCTTTTCCATAGTAGCTAGTGATATACATTTCTTTTAATTCAGACATTAATGGATATCTTGGGTTAGCTCCTGTACATTGATCATCGAATGCTTGCTCAACCATTTCATCTAATGTTTCGAAGAATTTAACTTCGCTTACACCAGCTGCTTGAATTGTTTGTGGCATGTTAACTTTATTTTGTAATTCAGTTATAGCATTTAATAATAATTCAACCTTTTCAGCTTCAGTGTTTCCACCTAATCCTAGGTGATCTGCTATTCTAGCATATCTCCATGCTGCATTTGGATATTTGTATTGAGCGAATGCTGCTTGCTTAGTTGGAGCTGAATCTGAGTTAAACTTAATAACTTCTTTCATAACTAAAGAGTTAGCCATACCGTGTGGTAAGTGATGGAATGCACCTAGCTTATGAGCCATTGAGTGGTTAATTCCTAAGAATGCATTACTGAATGCCATACCTGCCATACAAGATGCATGAGCCATTTTTTCTCTTGCTTTAATGTTAGTTGTACCTTCATTGTAAGCATCTGGTAAATATTTAAATACTAATCTAATTGCTTCTAAAGCTAATCCGTTAGTGTATTCTGAAGCCATTACTGATACATATGCTTCAACTGCATGAACTAATACGTCAATACCAGCACAAGCTGTTAATCCCTTAGGAGAAGTCATCATTAATTCAGCATCAACTATAGCCATATCTGGAGTTAGTTCGTAGTCAGCTAATGGATATTTAACTCCTGTTTGTTCATCAGTTATAACTGCGAATGGAGTAACTTCTGATCCAGTACCAGCTGAAGTTGCTATAGCAACCATCATAGCTTTTTGACCCATTGTTGGGAATTTGTATATTCTCTTTCTTATATCCATGAATGTCATTGCTAAATCATGGAAGTTAACTTCTGGATGTTCGTACATAACCCACATAATTTTAGCAGCATCCATAGCTGATCCACCACCAAGTGAAATTACAACATCTGGTTGGAAGTTAGCCATTTCTGCAGCACCAGCTCTAGCACATCTTAATGTTGGATCTGGTTCAACATCTGAGAATATTTTATATTGGATTCCGTTTGCTTCTAAAACTTCTGTAACTTTGTTTGTATATCCCATTTCGAATAATACTTTATCTGTTACGATGAATGCTTTCTTTTTACCCATTTCACCTAATTCAGCTAAAGCTACTGGTAAACATCCATATTTAAAGTAAGTTTTTTCTGGAACTCTAAACCAAAGCATATTTTCTCTCCTTTCAGCAATGCTCTTAACGTTAATTAAGTGCTTAGGACCAACGTTTTCTGAAACTGAGTTTCCTCCCCATGATCCACATCCTAATGTTAATGATGGTGCTAACTTGAAGTTAAATAAGTCTCCGATAGCTCCTTGTGCTGCTGGCATGTTAATTAATGTTCTAGCAGTCTTCATTCTTTCTCCGAATGTTAATACTCTATCTCTATTCTTTAATTGATCTGTGTATAGAACTGATGTATGACCCATACCACCTAATTCAATTAATCTATCTGCTTTATCTAAAGCTTCTTCAAATGACTTAGCTTTGTACATAGCTAATACTGGAGATAATTTTTCGTGTGAGAATGGCTCTTCTAATTCAACTGAAGTAACTTCCCCAACTAAAACTTTAGCTGTTTCTGGAACGTTAACTCCTGCCATCTTAGCAATCTTACAAGCAGATTGACCAACCATATCAGCATTTAATCCGCCTTTTTCATTTAATATTATTTTTCTAACTTTATCTATTTCTTCACCTTTAAGGATATATGCTCCTCTTTCAGCTAATTCTCTCTTAACTTCATCATAAACTTCTTCTAAAACAATGATTGATTGTTCTGATGCACAAATAACACCATTATCAAATGTCTTAGAAAGTAATATTGAGTTTACAGCCATTTTAATGTGAGCTGATTCATCAATGATTGCCGGAGTATTACCTGCTCCAACCCCTAAAGCTGGTCTTCCTGATGAGTAAGCAGCCTTAACCATTGCTGGACCACCTGTAGCTAATATTATATCTGATTCTCTCATAACGTTTTGTGATAATTCAACTGATGGTTGATCTATCCATCCGATTATTCCTTCTGGAGCTCCTGCTTTAACTGCAGCTTCTAAAACTATTTTAGCAGCTTCTATTGTAGAATTCTTAGCTCTTGGATGTGGAGAGATTATGATAGCATTTCTAGTTTTTAAAGCTATTAAACACTTGAATATTGCTGTTGATGTTGGATTTGTTGTTGGAACGATGGCAGATATAACACCTATTGGTTCTGCTACCTTAGTGATTCCACTTGTTTTATCTTCTTCTAAAACTCCACAAGTTTTCATGTTCTTATATTGGTTATATATATATTCAGCTGCAAAGTTGTTCTTTACAACTTTATCTTCAACTATTCCCATTCCAGTTTCTTCTACAGCCATCTTAGCTAACTTAATTCTATTGTGGTTAGCTGCTAAAGCTGCTTGTCTGAAGATTTCGTCTACTTGTTCTTGAGTATAAGTAGCGAATTTCTTTTGTGCTTCTCTTAATTGTTTAATTCTTGCTGTTAATTCTTGAGCGTTTGTAACTTTCATTTATTACATCCTCCTAAATAATCAATATTTATAATAATTTTCATTGATATCGTATTTTCAGGGACATTGTTAAGCTTTTGCTTTGATTGTTAATTCTTTAACTTGTCCACATCCTTATTGTACTAGCTTGTTTAATTTTTGTCAAACTTTTTTTTAAACTTTTTTTATTATATTTTTTAATACTAGTTTTAATTTGTATTAAACCCCACATTTTTCAATTATGATAACATTTTCAACACTTTTTTAATTTTTTTGACATTTACCCGTTATCCTATTATATATTTTTTTATTTATATTTTAATAAGAGTAACTTAATCTTTTTATTCTCCCCTCGTTTCTTCGTTATATTAATAACAAAGTGTTGATGTTCTAAATTATTTCCATATTATTATTCGTTAATCCATATATTTTTATTCAATAAAAAAGTAGATTAGTATAAAATACTCTCTATACTAATCTACTTTATTATTCAGGTATAGCCCTATGTCCAATCCCAATTACAACCTCATCTAAATGTAAAAGACCTACGCTTAAAAATATACAAACACTCATATGTTGCCCTTTTCTAGCTATTCCAACTTTTCCTCCAACATTTTGCCCACTAGCCCTATCTCTAATTTGCATTAATGCATCTCTAGTTGCTCCAATAACTCCACCTTCATGTAAATGTTCATCTCTTATAATATTACTTCTTTTAGCAGCTACTAAAGCACGTTCTAATATCTTAGATATGGATTCATTAATATTACCACCTATATTAACTGCTGTGGCTAATACCTCTGACTTTTTATATAATTTTTTTAATTGTTCCTCTTCTTCTCTTGTAGATATTGCCATTTGAGTAGCTATTTTAGCAACCTCCATACTTGAACTATAAGTTATTCCCATATTATTCTTCCTATACCCCTTTAAGTTAATTATTTAAATATCTTCTTAAGTTAAAGTTATTAAGTAAGTTAAACTAACCAAGAAGATTATATTTTTCTTCAAAAAAGTTAGTCATTCTTTTTAATGCTGTAATAAGTACTGTTTCTTCTGTCTCTGGAAGCTCTTGAATAATACTTTTTATCATATCAGTATGGAATTGTGCATGACTATCAAATGCCTTTTCCCCTTTATGAGTTAATCTTATTAATACAACTCTTCTATCTTCTTCTATTCTTCTTCTTTCAACATACTCTTTTTTTATTAGTCTATTTATGGCAGTAGTTAATGTTCCCACTGTAATCTCTAAATCTTTTGCTACCTCTGTCATAGTCATCTCTCTATCCTTACCAATAGCTTCTATAATATGGTTTTCAGTTACAGATAAATCACTAAATTCACCTTGCCTTATGGCAGCTGCTTCAATCTTTAAAATATCATTGAATAATTTTACTAATAACATATTTAAAACGTCCTCAGACTCTTTACGTATCATTTGTTTCACTCTCCCAAAAAAAAATATAAATATATTATTATTATAAAATATATTTACACCTTTTATCTAGTGTTATTTGAAATTATTTATCATTTACACATACCTATAAATTAATAAGAGGAGATATACTATTTTCCCCCCTTACTTTAAACTCTAGATTACTATTAAGCCAATAGATATTACCATAATTATAAATGCAATTATTCCAAAATAAACTGACTTTTTAAGTAATTCATATTTTGAATATCTTGTTATCTTTTTTATATTTCCTTTTGGGTAAATAAGTTCTACTTCATCTCCCTCATTTAAATCAGCCATTTCCTCATAGTCGTGATAATCAATCCTTAATTTTTCATTATCCAAATCAATTTCTAATACTGGATTTATATCTACGTTGTATATTTTATTTCTTTCAGTTCCATAAGTTATATAACTGAAAGATTGTAACTCAATAACTCGTGCCTTTTTCTTTACACCATTATTAATTAAATTCATTTGATTGATAAATAATTTTACAGAAATTATCATGAGTATAGAAGCACCTAGTAACATTATTGCACTAAACATTTCAATTCACCCCACAAAATATATTCTTTTAATTTTTTAATGTAATTTTTATCTTCAATATATTTTATGACACTAAAATATCGATGTTTACCTTTACAAAATATTTCACTATTTCGTACTGCTATTAATTATTAGATGTAATAATTTCATTGTTAATTCATTTTAATTACTTCTTTTTAACTTAAATCACTTTTTAATTATTAAATAATTATTTTTTAAAATTTTCTCTAAAATTTTAAGATTATTAATAACTTGTTATTCATGAAAAAGGAATGTAATTAAACATCCCTTTTACTATAATTAATTTATCCACAACACTTTTTATACTTTTTACCACTTCCACATATACATGGATCATTTCTTCCTATTTTAACTTCATTAACAACCCTAGCATTTGCCTTTTGTACTTCATCTTCAGTATATCCCTTTAAAGACCATTTTCTAATACTTTTTGCAAAAAGCTCTAACTCATATATAAAGATATTTCTTTCTTCTTCTGACTGTATTTCATATGCTTGTAAAAATATATCAATAGCCTCTGACATATCAACTTCATTTTTTATAGCAACTATAAAACCATCCATTTCTTCTTTTAATATATTTTTATCAATAACAAATAATTCACCAAGTACCTTTTCTAATTTAGTCCCTTGCTTATTTTCTTCTACGAAATCAATTTTACCTGCTTTTATTAATGATTTTTTATCAAATTTATAGTAATCATTTTTACATTCTTCTTGAAGCTTTAATATTTTTTCTGTGTCTTCTACATCTATGTTACAAAGAATATCTCCATCAATAACATAATCATATCCAAGCTCTTCTCCATTTGCTATTAATGAATTTATATATGCTTCATCAAAACTTGTCCCAAATATATTTTCTATACTAGATTTAATAAAATCAATTTTACAGATACCATAATAATAAACCATTCCTGAAATAGCTTTTATTACTTCTTCATTTAATCTAGCTTTATCTTTTAACTCTTTATTTAACTGAATACCAATTACACTCTTTAATTCCTCTGGCATAACCACAAATGCTTCATCATTTTTTACTCCAGAAAAAGCTAAACCTCTATTTCTTAAATAATTTATATAGATCATTTCATTGCATTGGTATTTCTTTAGTCCGCTCTCTTTAAGTAATTCTTCTATGTATCTTAAAATACTTTCTTCCATTAACTCTAAAGCAACTTTAGTATTTTCTAATATTACATTCATTACCCTTTCAACAGCATCTGCCTTCTTTAATGTTGTAATACCTTTCACCGAATATTTTCTAGCTATTTTAACTAATTCATCTTTAGTCATTTTTTCTAAGAAAGCTTTTAAAGTACAATTTTCATCTATATCTTTCCACATCTTTTCTACATTTTTATTATCGGTCTTCATTATTTCTTCTTGAAGTTTATTTTTATCTTCCATTTAATTTATGTCACCCCATATTATATTCTACAAAAAAATCACTTATTCTATTATATATGTTTTTTCGTCATAGTCAAAATTATTTTTTACCAAAAAATCTAATATACATATATTAATTTTTATAATTACCTTTTATTTACTTGTTCCTTTTTTCAAAAGTATGATACAATGATTTAACAATAAATTTTGATTTTCAAACTATTTGATTTAATTTTATCTAATAAAGGAGATTAATAATGAAGAAAAAAAAACTTTTAGGGATATCCCTAGGAATTATTGCAGTTATTATAATAATAACTCTAAGCATTGTAGGAAATTACTTTTATAACTTAGCTTTAAATCCTAATACACCAAAAGATATCGTATTTGGAACACCTGAAGAAGCAGCAGCAACAAGTGGACAAGTTTTAGATGTAGATATTTCTTGGTTATTAAATGACTCAAATTACACTGATGAATATATAACATCTCAAGATTGCTTAAAACTTCACAGTTATCAGGTAAAAAATCAAAGTTCATCTAACAAATGGGTAATAACTGTACATGGTTATACAAGTGAAGGAATAAATATGAGTTCATATGCTAAAAAATATTATTATAATGGATATAATGTACTTATTCCAGACTTAAGATCTCATGGATTAAGTGAAGGTGATTATATAGGAATGGGATGGGATGATAGATTAGATATTATCTCATGGATAAATTATATATTAAATGAAGATCCTAATGCTGAAATAGTGCTTCATGGAATTTCTATGGGAGCTGCAACTGTATTAATGACTTCTGGTGAAGAAATACCATCTAATGTAAAAGCAATAATTGCAGATTGTGGTTATACATCAGTTTGGGATGAATTTGCTTATCAATTAGATGATCTATTTTCATTACCTGAATTTCCAATACTTAATGTTTCATCTATAGTTGCAAAAATAAGAGCTGGTTATTTCTTAGGAGAAGCTTCATCTATAGAACAAGTAAAAAAATCTCAAACTCCAATATTATATATCCATGGAGATCAAGATGACTTCGTTCCTTACTACATGATGGAAGAACTTTATAATGCAACAAACTCTGAAAAAGAAATGTTAACAATAAAAGGTGCTGAACATGCTAAAGCTTCTGAAGTAGATCCTGAAACTTATTGGACAACAATTAATAACTTTATAAATAAATATATAAAATAAAAGTTGATATTTTTTTATCAACTTTTATTTTATATCCTACTACTTTAAACAAATTATTTTTTATTTATTAAAGCCTTGTTCTATTTGTGATAACTTCCCTTCACAAGGATTTCCTACAGCCTCAAAAGACCATTTTCCATTTATCTTAACTAAATCTGCAAAATGAAATACTCTAACTCCTTTTCCACTATCAGTAATACTATATTTACATAAATCAATATTAGTTTCTGAATTAACTAATCTTACATAAGCACCTTTTACTTGTGAAAAATCCTTCTTAGAAAATGGATTAAATGAAAATATGTTAACATAAAAAGATATCTTTGACACACTATCTTTTAACTCAGAAAAATTCACAAAGATTATTTCATCATCCCCATCACCTTTTCCTGTCATATTATCACCATTTAATCTAACTCCGGTGCCCTTTAAATTACTAAAACTAACATGCTCTATTAATTTATTATTATTATCAAGTAAATAAGCATGAGAATCTAAATCCATTTTAGTATCCCAACCTAATCCTACTTGTAATAATCTTAAATCTGGATCTTTTTTAGATAAGTCAAGCAATGTGCCTTTTGTTAAATTTAACATAAATATTCTCCTTTAAAAATAATCTTAAGCTTATTATTATTTATTCTTCATTACTAAATAATCCTGCACCTTTTATAATTTCCTGCTCTTCAAATAATCTTGAAACAGCCTCTCTATAATCTTTAGCTTTTTGTGCTTTCTTAATTTTTTTATAATATTTTTTATTATCCGTAAATATATGAGACATATATCCCCAAAGTTCTTTCATTCTATACATTGCATTTTTATCTTCATTTAAAAGAATTGTATAATTTTCAAAGATTTCATCATGAAATTCTTTTAAAATTTCTTTGCTAATAAAATTATTCTCTTTAATTTCACCAATTAACCCTGGATTAGCTAATACTCCTCTACCAAGCATCACTTTGTCTATTCCTGGAAACTCTTTTACTATTTCACAATAATTTTCAGTAGTAAAAATATCTCCATTATAGCATATAGAATGCTTACTTAAAGATAGAGATTCTTTAAACATTTTTAGATTTGGTGTATTCCCATAAAAATCTTCTCTAGTTCTAGGATGAATTATTAATTCTTCAAGAGGATACTTATTATAAATTTCAATAAGATTATAAAACTCTTCTGGATTTTCTTTTCCTAATCTAGTTTTTATTGATATTTTCATATCTTTAATTTTATATATTTCATCTAAAAATTTATCTAATTCCTCTGGATATGCAAGAAATCCCGAACCTCTTTTTTTTGAAACAACAGTTCCTGCTGGACAGCCTAAATTTAGATTAATTTCATCATACCCTAATTGCTTTAATTTATTTGCAGTTAATATAAACCCTTCTGCATCGTTAGTTAATATTTGTGGAACTATATTTAACCCATCATTATTTTCTGGTAATAAATCTCTTAACTCTTTAGTTTTAAGACTTAAACTTTGATTAGGTACAATAAAAGGTGTAAAGTATTTATCTATATTATGAAAGTATTTTTCATAAGCATTTCTATATATATGCCCTGTAATTCCTTCCATTGGTGCTAAATAATATTTCATGTAATTACTCCTCGTTTGTAAATATTCTAAAAACATTATATCAGCCAAACCCTCTATAATCTACCTTTAACTAAATTGTTCGTTACGTGTAAGCGAAAAAATGAAATATTTATTTTCCAGGAAGCATGAAATTTTCACCTAGAATTTATATAATTGATTCCATAAAGCTGGCTAAAGTTTTTAAACTCGCTATCGCTCAAACA